>Ga0268299_1000173_pt1 | contig 254600 bp, 239 predicted proteins | sample NOBtaG_FD_193484 | JGI IMG/M metagenome (GOLD analysis project Ga0268299, IMG submission 193484) | Activated sludge microbial communities from bioreactor in Nijmegen, Gelderland, Netherland - NOB reactor | ecosystem: Engineered > Bioreactor > Aerobic > Activated sludge | place: Netherlands...
AGAGCAGCGGTGTCGCAAACCGCCAACAGGTTGATTCGTCGGGGATATTTCTGGAGCCGGCGAGTGGAATCGAACCACCGACCTGCGGTTTACGAAACCGCTGCTCTGCCAACTGAGCTACGCCGGCCAGGCGGGGTGAGGCGCAATATTACTCAGACGGTGAAACACCTGTCAATGCGTGGGCTTCGGCTACGGATCGCGGCCGCCAAAAATTGAAGAGGCCTTCTCGCGGAGAGAGAACGGCGCATCATCTAAAATAGACAACTCCCCGGCCTCGCCGCGGTGATGCTCATTGAGGCACCTTGCTCAGCGGGAGCTGTCTGAGTGGAGAGGCTCCGTTGGACTCCGGGATGCACAAGGGTTGTTGCGTATCTCCCAATGCCGACCGGCCGACCGACGTCACCTGTTTCTTCACATAGGCACAGAGTTCGCCGGCGAGGACCGAGCCATTTTTATCGAAATCGGCGGCGCCTCGCAGGCCCTTGAGCAAAAAATAGGTGAAGAGGCCATGTTGGCCCGGTTGGTACGCCTGAGCTTCCTGCAGTGTGGAATTGCCCACCATCAACATCACTCGATCCGCCTCCCCGTTCGAATCCTGTGCCATCCACCTCGGTGCAGCCACGCGAGCGGGATCCGCACCGGACGAGGGCTCGAGTGAGAGATCCAACATCACGACGGCCTGTTTGACCGGCGTATTCGCCAAGGCACGCTGCAACCTGGCCAGGGAAAAAGCACGGGTCGATCCGGATAACGTCGCATCGAACGGCAACAGCGAGACGGCGCCCGTTTCATGATCCACAAGGGCTCGACCGGACACATAGACATAGGCCGTGGTTTGGGCCCTCGCCTGTTTGGGCAGCCATTGTTCAAACACCTCGATCCAATCATCCTTCAGCCCCTTGCCATCCAGCAGAACCTTGACCTTTTGCAACGGAATCCCCATCACAGTCGTAAAATAGCCGCTCATCACTTCGGCATCATGGGCAGCCAGCTTCATCGCCGGCATGGCGGGATCCCGGAATGCGCCGACTCCGATCGCGATGGCCAGGGCATGTTGCTGTGCCGGTTTTACTTTTTTACCCGGCAGTTGGTCCACATCCACTGATATAACTTCGGTGGCGTCGGTCGCTTCAGGCCTCACGGCGACGAAAAACTTCTTCGAGGAGGGAAGCGTGACATTCGCGGCGGCCTGCAACGCGCAGATCAATTCCGCCTGTTCCGCCTCCGACACCTTGCCGACAGTCCCCTCGACCGTCACGCGCCGGATTTCCCCCGGCTGTAACGACCCGACTGAGACGGGCGTCTTCACCGACGCGACCATGGCGGGGTGCCCGCTGAGGTCTACTGCGACGGCATCGGCCGTGGTCGTGCCTTCGTTTTTGACTTCGAATTCCACGCTGAACCGCTCGCCTTGCTCCAGGATATGGTTTTGATTCTGGTCCCGCAGAATGGTGCGAAAGGACAATTGGGTCGTGCCGGCCGGCGGAGCCGCTGCAGGCGTGGGCTGGTCTGTCGCGACGGGCGCCTGCGCTGGGATCTCCGGCCGGCTCGACGACGTGGCAGCGGGCGGAGGAACCGGGGTCGGCGCCCCTGCCTGTGCCATCGCTCCACGCTGCGTTTTGTTGAGCTGAGCTTGTTCACGGATTTTGGTGGCGGTGCCCAGTTGTTGGGCCACGCCTTCTACGACGGTTGCGATCACGTCCTTGGCCACCGTATCGAGGCCAGTGAGATCACAGGCTTCCGCTCGCGCTTCCACCTCCCCCGTGGTCACGCTTTGTAGTTTTTTGCTGTGTAGCGCTGTGCCTTGCAGATCGGTATAGACCACGTCGAGGCCGAGCGTCACCGTGGCAGGATAGGCTTTATTGGCTTTACGGGCGACGAAGAGGTCCACCCGACGAAGTCCCAGCGCCACATCGACAACGCCATCGATCGGTTCATTGGACGGCCCCGCCTGCATGACGACCCGCTCGAACACCTGCTCCATTCGCTTCTTGAGTTCGGCCGCTAACGGCTCATGGATGGGCAAGGCCACAGACTGGGCGCAGGCGTCGCGATAGTCCAAGGCCGCGGCGCCGATGCTTGGATCGAGACGCAACAAGACGGTCAACGGGAGATTGTAGTGTGTGGACACGTGACGCGGGCTGAAGTACTGGCATCCGGTTGACACGAGCAGTGCCGCCATGAGCGCCGCAAGAGCACACCGGGAGGACCGCCACCTGCGACACGTGATGCCACCGCCGATCAATCGCTGCACAATAGTTTTGTTATACCCAATCCGGCAAAGACATGACAACCGCCACGCGACCGCGTTGACAGCTCCGTGAGGCTTCGTTATGGTCCCACGCGTGGTTTCTGCCAACGATGCAACCGAACGCGGCACGCCCCCGTGGACGTGGCGCGCCGTCGCCGATCTGATTCGCCTCGACAACCAGGCAGGCACCTGGCTGCTGTTGCTGCCAAGTCTCTGGTCCTTGATCTTGGCCAATCACGGTCGTCCGCCAATTCGCTTGCTCGCCGTCTTCGTACTCGGGGCTTTTGTGATGCGGAGCCTCGGCGTGGTGTTCAACGACCTGGCAGATCGCCGTTTTGATCAACACGTTGCCCGCACGAGAAACCGGCCGTTGGCCTCCGGGCGTTTGACTCCCCGGCAGGCGCTGCTCGTGGCCTTTGGGCTCGCCGTGCTTGCGGCAGCCCTCGTATCGACGCTCAATTGGCTGACCATTTTTCTTAGCCCCATCGCATTGTTCCTGGCCGCGGTGTATCCGTTTAGCAAACGATGGATTCAGATTCCGCAGGCGGTGCTGGGGATTGCGTTTGGCTGGGGGACCATCATGGCCTGGGGGGCCTCGCGCGGAACGATCGCTTCGTCGGCCTGGTGGTTATTTGCCGCCACGGCCTGCTGGGCCGTCGCCTACGATACGATTTATGCGCTGCAGGACCGCGAGGATGATCGCCGCATTGGAGTAAAATCCTCCGCGCTCTTCTTCGGAAGAGCCGTCCCTGCAGCCGTCGGGCTGTTCCTGCTGGGGATGCTGATCTGCCTGACAATCGTGGGGTGGTTGTCGGAACTCGGGCCGGAATATTATGTCGCGATGGTGGTGCTTGCGGGACTGTTTAGCTGGCAGGTGCGGCGTCTACGGTTTCCCGTGACGCCGTCACAAGCCTTTACCATGTTTCAGGAGCACGTCCTGGCCGGAGTCGTCATTCTCGTCACACTGTGGCTCAGCACGTGGCACGAGTCGCCCTAGCCTATTCCTCTCCGACTTTGCCGAGCGGCTTGTCGGGCTTGGGAGCGCGGAGCGTTTTCAGATAGAGCGCAACGGCTTTCGCGTCGGCATCGTTCAAGCCCAAGCTCGGCATGCGCGTGTCCGGCTTCATGGCTTGCGGATTCCGCAACCATCGATACACCCAGGTAGGATTCAGGCGGTACCCTGCCCGATCGAGAGCGGGACCGACCTTTCCACCATCGTCACCGATCTTGTGGCAGCCGTTGCAGCCGTACTTGGTCACATAGATCTGCTTGCCGACTTCGACCATCTTGGCCGCCGCATCCGGTTTCATGTTCAGATCAGGACGCGCAATGTTCACGCCTTTGCCGGGCCTGGTGGTGAAGTTCGCCAGCGCGGCTGTGGCCTGGTCGAGCTCTTTTTTCGCCTGCCCCATCGCCTGCACTTCTTTGGCGTAGGCGTTATCGTCGACTTCAACACCCTTCTTGTCGGCTTCATCGCTGGCCTTCTTCTCGGCTTCCTGCTCCAGACGTTCCGCCTCTTTATACTTTTGTTCTGCGGACTGCTTGGCTTCCTGGAGTTCTTTCTTCCGGCCTTCGACGTTGAATTCCAACTTTTTGCCGTGCAAGGAGCGCACGTATCCGACGATGCCCCAAATCTCTTCCTCAGACAGCGTGTACTTGAAGGTCGGCATGGTCGGCACGGCAAATTCGTCGTCCCCGATCTTGTCGCCGTTGGGGCTCGTATCCTTCATGTCCCTGGAGATCGTGGCGAAAATATCTTCGTCCTTGAAAGTGCCCATTTCCGACTTATTGGACAGATCTTTCGGTTTTGGGTCGGTCATTGAGGACCAATTGAACCCCTCGTTTTGTCTTCCATTTTCGCCGTGGCAATGCATGCAATAGTGAGCATAGAGCTTCTTGCCCTTGGCGGATTGTTCGTTCTGAAACATGGAACAACCCCCGGCTCCGATGAGGCCCGAGAGTCCGACGACGACTGAGACCGTTCCAACTACGCGTATTCTTCGCCACGCCCTCATGCTCACGACCCTTTCTTTAAACGTCTCACGAGGACCATCTCAAAACCCAACGCTAAGGCCACCGCGAGTAATGCATACATATACGGCGAATAGTCCGGAGGCGCATCGGCCCGGAAATACCACCAGGAGGAAATGGCCTTTTCAGACCCCTTTTCCTTCGGCTGCCCGGTCTCCATCTTCTTACCGTCCCAGACGGCAAACGCGATGTTGCCGAAGACTCCGGGCTTGAACTGGGTATCTTCCGCAAGATGCTCGGTGGTCAACGGCCGCGAAAAGACCACTTTCCACACGCCGCCCTGGTAGACGCCCTTGGCCTTGACGTCCTGATGACTGTGAGGCTTGAGCGTGCCGAAGCCCTTCGCGCCAAGGTCTGCACCCTTACCGTCCTTGTTCTTCCAATACCAGATATTGACCGGCCCTCCCTCGACCTGAGCCATCGGCTGGCCGTGAGCGAAGTGCGCCTTGGTATCGCCGACCATGAATTCCAGGGCCGCCGCATCATCAGGATCTTCGGATGGATCGGTATACTCCAGCATGATGGCCACAGTGGTCCCGTCATGCAGGCCGCGGACCTTGACACTTTTTGCGGTCACGTCCGTGATGCGAACCGGCCAGTGGACCTGAGGAGACATGGGGAATTCAGACACGGAGGCGGTAGCCCATGCCGCAGCCGTAGGATCATCGGCCGGAAGGGATCCCTTCACAAGTGCCGCGCGCACTGCGACGCTCTGCTGACTATAGGCGGGCTGCACTTCTGCCGCCACGCACAGCCCTAGAAGGCCGACGGCTCCAACCCACCATCTCTTTCCGACTCTCCTCACTCGTGCCATACGTTCCCCTTAGTTGCTCAACCATCTCTTATCGGAGAAATTATTCGGACTCATCCCAAGTTCTCGGTTTCTGTCCGGCCCCGTCATATTCGCCCATAATGACTTTCCAGATATCCTCATCCGACATTTCCAGTTCCCACCGCGGCATAGCCGTTTTCCACGGCATGCCTTCGACTGGAAGACCAACGCCACCCTTCTTGATCCGCCAGAAGAGGTAGCTTTCCTGCAACATGGCGATCGTCGTCGGATCCTTGAAGTTGGCAGGCGGTGGCGTAAATCCAGGGGCGGCGAAACCCTTGCCATCGAAATTGCCATGGCAGGGTGCGCAACGCGAGGCGTACAATCCTTTGCCATACATAATATTTTCGGGCGTTTTCGGCACCGGGTTTGACAGTCCGGTGTATTCGCCGGGAGGAGCGGGGTGAATCGTGCGATTTTCACCGGGAGGTGCGTCGCTGGACGCCGTACTCCCGTACGTCTGCCATCCGACGAGCAACGGGAATAACGCCAGCACAAGATACCGGGCGCTACCGAGCGCTCCGCCGCCCTCGCCCGTCAGGAATCGAAGGATCGGTTGAAAAAAGGCGTCTTTTGACTCCCCGCTCAGGGTGGCGAACAACACTGAGCCGGACATCACCAGCATCAGATAGAGAAAAATCAAGCTGGAAGGCAGCGGCGCGCTATGCGGCAAGATCGGAACAATAAATTTCAAAAACAAATAGATGCAGATCGTCAGTATGACGGGTCTGATGAGTACACCTCCCATACCTTCCTCCTCTCCTTCACCGAGAATAACTTATCGTGCCTGAGCGACCGCCACGGTGCCGGCGTCCGCCGCCTTCACCGGTGCCGGAGTGGCGCGGGGAAGGTCCAGTTCGGAGGGGTTCACACTGATCGGCTCACCACTCATTTGCTGGAGGAACGCGATCACTGAAAGAATTTCGTTCTTGGACAGGCCGATCGGATTCTTATTGATGTACGGCATACGCGCCGGATATTCCTTCGGCACACCTTCGTGCCGATAGTCCAGGTACAGATACGCTTGTGGTTCCGTCAAACTTTCAAAGATGAACTCACGTGACAATTTGGCGCCGATGCCTTTCAAATCGGGGCAGCGAGCGGACTCGCTGGGGCCGATGGAATGGCAGAGCGCGCACTGGCCTTTACTGAAGAATATTTTTTGGCCGATCGTGGCCATGTCCGTGGGGGTTTTGATGTCGGCAATATTGATGCTTTCTTCGGCGGGCGGCAACGACGCCATTTGAGGCACGGCTAACGCAACCAGCGAGAACAAGCCGAGCACGATCGCCACAAAGCCGATGACCCGGAGAAACTGCCCCTTGATGAAGAGCAGAATCACGACTCCCAGGCCGACGACGCACAGACCGATTAGCTGCAATTTGACAACTTCACTCATAAGTCCTCAACAAAGGATAATGAACACGACCCATTCCTGATCACCAGGAGAAGAGCATCTTGCCGATCAGCCCTGCCCCGGATGCTCGGACTTTTCCGCCACTGCTCCATCTAATGCTTGCGCACCTCCCGCCATGGCCGGAATGCGGCCCGGCTCGGGCGAACCCTTTGCACCGGCAGCGGCTTTCGCCTTGTCGCCCATGGTAGCGACCCAGAAAATAAAGGCCACCAGCAGACAGAACAAGAATGTATTCAAGGCCATCAGCGCCGCGGCATAGCCGAGCGCTGGTGAGAATGCATATTGGGAGGAATCGCGCATGACACCATACACATGCCAGTGAACGCGGGAGGAGGAGCGAGCGTAGCCCATCAAGGTCATCAGCAGGATGACCATCACGGCGTTGAGCACCAGCGAATAGCCGGCGCGGGGCGGCATTTTCCCCCAGACCATTTCGGTCGTGGTCTTGGCGCTTTTCAACAGCAAGGCAGTCAGCGGCGTAATCGTGAGCATCACGAAAATGACGATGGCCACCTGCGAGGTGGAGAAATAATTGATGCGGATGATGGCGGGGACAAAGTATCCCCACACACCCAGCACGATGACGGCCAGTCCGGCCAGAACGAGCACGGCGCCCATGACGGACTTCGCGACCTTGGCCCAGCCGGCCGTATCTTCCTTGCCCGCCCGCCAGTACATGATGAAACTCATGAAGGTGACAAGCACCATCAGGTTCGACACGGTCATCTTGGCCGACATGACGCCGAACACGCCCAGGAGCGGATGGTGTGTGCCTCCCATTTTCTGGGCTTCTTCCAAACTAGCGACCAGTGAATGCGGCGTCATCCACACCGCGAGGCACAGCAGCAGAATAATCAACATCGCCATGATCGGTTTTCGATATTGGCCTTCAGACCCCGGTATTCGATGGGTAATTCCCATCCAGAAATAATAATTGGATCCGAGGAACAACACTCCGATCAGCATGGCCTGCAAAATGAACAGCCAGGACAGGAATCCGCCCATGAGCGTGATGCCCATCTGCTGATTGTATTGGTAGATTTCACGCATCAGCCAATAGCCGGCGAAGGGCAACGGCAACAAGCCGAACACGCCGATGAAGTTGCCGACGTATCCCATCCAGTCGTAGTGATAGCGTTCCTCGGTGCTCTTCGCCGACAAGTACCGGATGCCGGCGTAGGCTCCGCAAATGTATCCGCCCAACACCACATTCGCGATGATGCGGTGAATGTTGACCGGCCACCAGGTGGGGTTCCAGGTAGCAGCCCAGGCGCGCTCGAAATCCGTGCCTTCGGCGATGACAACGGGACTCGCCTGGAAGGTGGCCCAGGAGTTCGGCACGATCATGATGAAGAAGGCGAACACATTGAGAAGGAAACCGAGGAAGATGTGAAACTTCTTGCCGTTACCTTCCGACATGGCATCCCAGCCATACCAGTAGAGATACAGTGTCGCGGTCTCCACGAGAAACAGTGCGCAATACACGAGGAAAGACGGAAAGAAAATATCCGTCAAGTAGGCCATCAACTTTGGATAGAAACCGATCAAGAGAAACAGCAGGATGCCGCCGAACAGGGCGGTGGTGGCATAGGACGATGTCAGCAGCTTGGTGAACTCTTTTGCCAGCTTGTCATATCGCTTGTCCCCGGACTTCCAACCGACGACTTCGCACAACCAGGCGAAAATCGGCACGCCAAGCACAAATCCTGCGAGCAGGAGATGTAGTTGGGCGATGATCCACACCAGGTTCCGACTACCGATATAGGGCAGATCGCGATAAGCAGTCGGTGCCGGGGCAGCGGCTTCTTGCGCGAAGGCTGCGTCCGGGGAACCGATCCATCCCAGCAATGCGGCACATCCTGCGACTAGGGCCAGCCGGCCCGCAATCTGGCGACCGTGATTCGTGACATTCAGCCCTTGGTTCATCATTGTTCCCACCTCGTCGTTCCGCATGATGTCACTTACCCGCCGGTTTCCCGGCCGTTGCTTGCGAAGGCTTGCCCTCGCTCTTGGCGGAGCTGTCCTTGGCACCGGCCTTTTCCTTCCCGCCCTTCGATTTCTCTTTTTCGTCTTCGGCCGTCTTTTGCTCTAACGCCGCGATCTTCACTTCCGCGTCCTTGAGAACTTTTTCGCCCTTAGAGAGGGACTTCTGAGGATCGAATGGCGGGGCGGGCGCAACAGTGGCCGGCTTGCAGCATTCATGGGGATGCGGGGTAGACACGGGGAGCACCATCCAGAACACAATACTCAGGACGGCGCCGGCTGCCGTAAAGGCCGTGAGCATCAGGCTCTGATCGGCCGGCACGCGAATCATATCCCATCTCGAGATCAGCCCCTGATAATTGTCGCCTGCCGGCTGCGCTGCAGCGGCCTTCCCTTCGACCAACTTGCCAAGGATCGACAGCCCGATATAGGTGAGAGCGATCAATACCAGCAAGGAGACACTTCCCCAAGCGGTGAATTCCAGACCGATGCGTTCGGCGACCGGAAGCCCCTTCAACATATCCATGTCGAGAATCGACTTCACGATGGAGCGAGCGAGGTCGGTCGCGCCGCCCTCAATGACCCAGAGCAGCGGCAAATACAGGGCTCCCGCCACAGCAAAGCGGACCCACAGGGCCACGCCGAGTGAATCCGGCGGTTCAAGCCGGAGGCGCTCAAGAAACACGGTTCGAGCCACTAGCCCCAGCGCCCAGATATCGACTGGAATGGAGACCAGAAAGAGCAAGGGCAGCCCGACTCCTTCACCGAAGTGAAATCCGACTCCCAGCGAAATGACGAAAAACGCGAAGACACTCACGGGGCTCATGAGCAGCATCAGGAAGGTGATCCCGAGCTTGGTCTCCAGATGGATGGTGCCCATAGCCATAAACAACATGGCGAATGCCATCTTGATCGGCAGAGCGGTCCAACAAGCAGGCCAGAGAATGCCCAGCCCCAATTTGAATGACGACATCGTCTCTCGACCAGTCATGTGCCCCAGCCCCTCCGCCTATTCCAAAAATTCGCGGTTGATGATTGCCGCCACGGTGAAAATGAGAATGCTCGCCATGACCACAATCCAACTGATTAATGCAATCGGCCGTTTAAAGATATTTCGTTCCGGGTCGCGATCGATGAAGGGCAAGGCCGCGAGCAGGGCCATAAAGATACCAGGTAACGCAATGGCGCCTAGAAACTGCCCGAACTCGCCAGCGAAGACTTTGAGGCGTAGCAGCTGGAACAGGAACAGGAAGTACCATTCCGGCTCAGGGTGGTAATCGCCGGGATCCGGGGTCGCCTCTTCGAGCAGCACGATCGGCTCCCAGAAGGCCAAACTGCAGATAGCGAGGAACACGGCGACCATGCCGACGATGTCCTTCCAGATTTGGCGCGGAAAGAAATAATCGGTCTTCGCCTTGATCTCTTCGACACTGCCGCGGAACGGACCGGCAGGCCCGGCCTTACGGAACAAGAACAGATGCAAACCGGCCAACCCCATGAGCGCGGCCGGCAGCACCATGACGTGAATGACGAAGAAGCGGCTCAGCGTCATCTGGCCCGGCGTCGCGCCGCCTTTCAGGAACCTGGCCATGAAATCGCCCAGCACCGGGGTCTTGTCCATGATTTCGACCCCGACGGTCGTCGCCCAATAGGCGCGCTGGTCCCAGGGGAGCAGATAGCCGGTGAAGCCGAACCCCATGACGATGCCGAACAACGCGAGCCCGACCAACCAGATGAGCTCGCGAGGCTTCTTATACGCGCCCCAAAGAAACACTTGGGACATGTGGGCAAAGACGCAGACGACCATCGCCGTCGAGCCCCAGAAGTGATAACTTAGGAGAAACCAGCCGTAATCCACCGAGTGGATGATGTACTGCGTGCTGGCATAGGCGTGGTCGGCGGTCGGGACGTAATAGAACATCAACAGGATGCCGGTCACCGCCTGCATGATGAAGATAAAGAGCAACACCGAGCCAAACACATAGGCCCATCGCGACCCGCCGGGGACGGGCTCGTTGAGCATTTTGGCCTGTAAAGTCTTCAGTCCGACCCGTTCGTCGACGAAGTCGAAGACTTTTTCAATGACGGAGGGTTGCGTGGTCGTCGGCTGCGTAGTCGTATCCATTAGACAATCCGAACCTGGGCCTTCGTGCCCGCCTTAAATTCCATATCAATAATGGTGATATCACCCGTTGCCGTCACCTTGATGGGAAGGGGATCCAGCGGTCTTGGGGCCGGTCCATCCAACACCTTCCCCGCCGCGTCGTAAATACTCAAATGACAGGGGCAAAGAAAGACCTGCCCCAGCGTTTTGTGCGTGCGCCATTTGAACCCGCAACCCAGGTGTGGACACTTCCCCGAATAGGCGATGTAGGGAACATCTTTCTTATTCGTCCAGATATGCTTTCCAGCCGAGTCGCGGAATTCCATATCCTTCCCCTGATAGATCGTTTCCAGGACCTTGGGCGTCGCTTTCAGGACCCAGACGTTCTTATCGATTTCCTGCTCCGGCATGTAGGCTTCTTTGATTTTACGTTTGTACTTGAACTGAACGCCGACGTCGTCCTGCTTGATCTTTGAGGAGTTGCCGATCTTGAGCCAATCGTTGTCGAAGGGCGAATACATCGGCTTCATCAGATATCGCAACACCGGAAACGCCAGCGGGAAACCGATCAGAAAGCCGATGGCATGGGTAAAGTTGGCGAAGAACGTGCGACGTTTTACACTCCGTTCCAGCTCTGGGAACGGCACCAGCACCTCGCCGGGCGTGACATGGATCCTCTCTTCCAGATGCGCGATTTCCACCTCGTGAGTCGTCACATACTCATCGCGCTTGAAGGCAGGCAGGGCGGTAAACTCAGCGGAGGTGCCACGGAGAGTGACCACTTCGTCGGTGACCCCTTGGACCTGGCCCATCGGAACCTGGCGCTCAACTAAAGCGGCCGTGCCGCCACCCACTACGATATGGCTGATTTCGTGGGAGAGCGGGTCCATAATGACCCGGCGCACTTCGCCGACTTCACCGTCCGTACATCGAACTGTTGATTTGAGTTTCGGCTGCATGATGCTCACTTCATCTTGATCGGCTTCGGAGTATTCACCGAAGCGTTCTTGTATCCAGCCAACCAGATCGCCAACGCATCCACGTCCTTCGGCTCCATCAGGTCCTTATACTTGTCCGGCATCTTGCCTTTCTCGTATTCCTGCTCGAATCCTTCCGCCTTGTAACTCTTCGGATCGAGAATTTTTCTCGCGATCTCTGCCGCCGATAACAAGTTGCCGATGTTATCCAGTTCCGGGCCGCGCTTCTTTCCGCCTTCTCCGTTCAGCTTGTGGCAGTTGTAGCATTCCTGGAGTTGCCACTGCTCTTCACCAAGCTTTGCGATATCCCCGCTGGCTGCAGCCGTGGTGGCAGTTGGCGCGCTCTCTCCGCCCGCTTTCTGATCGGCTGGAGCCTGAGCCGCCCCCAAAGCCTGCAAGCGAGCGGTGAGTTCCTTGGCCTTTTCGTCGAGAGCCTTGGCACGCTGCATCAGCACTTCCACCTTGCCGGCCTCGTAATGCTCCCGCTTCGGTTTCAAAATCTTCTCGATTTTCCCCTTTTCGTCCTCGGGGTCATACTGCGGCCACATCGCCCCGACCGCAATATAACTGGCCGACAGAATGACGTAGAACACGAGCAAGGCCCCGACCGCCTTCACTCCGCCGAACGGCTTGAGCGCAGGAAAATCCAAAATCATGAAGACAATGGCGCCGAGCATGGCATAGCCGAAAAACAGCGCCTGAAAGACGAACGGAAAACCCAACGCATTGGTGGCGCCGAAGAGAATTCCGCCGATGACGACTCCCACTACCAGCTTTTTAATAATATTTCCCATGAATGCCCTCGTTTATCGCCCGTCCAGTATGAGAGGCCCCTACTTGGCCCCTGCCGGAACCGGGCTCCCCTCGTGCGCATGGCCCTTGGAATCATTCGGGCGCAACGTCACGATGATCGCGAAGCTGACGACTGCATAAAAGACGATCGTAATACCGGTAATCCACCAAGCCGAATAGGACAGCGTCGGCGTAAATGATTCCGCCGTGAAGTCCGGCAACAGGTTGTAGGTGTGGAAGTATTTCCGCAGCAGGGATCGCACCGCACCCATCAGGCCCATCGTCCAAATGGCGCTGAACGCAAGGAACACCAGGACGAACTGCGACGCGAAATCGATTTTGCCCCACACGATCGTGCCCTGCGAAACCGCCCGGTTATAAATGACATAGTTGACAACCGTGACGAAGACCAGCGTGAAGGCCGCGGAATTCTTTGCCGGCATGAGTGCCAGGAAGTTCCAATCAGACGGCAATTCCAATTCCGCCACCAATTTTGCGCCGGTCGGCACAAATCCATGCGGCGTCATCCAAATCGCATTACCTACAACCACCATCAAAAAGCCGATCTTAATGACGGTACTGGAAGATACCGTCAGCGGGATGAACCGCCCTAGGATGGCCGGCGCCAGCAGCAGCGGGAGGAGGAAGGCTAGTGATGTTGGGTCCGGTACGGGATAATCAGTCAGCACCTTCGTCATGACGATTGGCAGCAAGACCATGACGATGGGTGCCACGACCGTCATGCGAACCCGCTCAACACCCTCGATGCGCTTCATGCTCAGCCAGATATAGTAGTTACTGGCCAGGAAGATGAGGCCGATCATGGCGCCTTGCATTTCAAAGAACATCGACAGCTGGTCGGCCATCATGTAGGGGCAGATGGAGGCGTCGTAGTCGCAGAGTTCGTAGGCCAGCAAGTAGCCCATGAACGGCAAGAACAGCAGCGCACCCACACCGATCATATTGCCGACGAAGCCCATCCAATCGTAATAGGCCCGATCCTCTTCCTTCTTCGACCCCATGAACATGTAGGCGGCGATGAGGCCCGCCACGAACCCACCGAAGGTCACGTTGCCGACGAGGCGATGCAGATTGAGCGGCATCCAGCTGTAATTGAAAACCTTGTCCCAGAGCGAAGCAGTCGCCAGAAATTCCGCCGGCGAGATCCCTTCCGCCCGGACCGGAGTGTTCATGAAGGAGGTCGGCGCGTCGATCACAAACAGCGTAATAGAACCGATGAGATTCAACAGCACGCCCAAGGCAATGTGCCGCCCCTTCTTTTCACCTTTCCAGGCATCCCATGTATAAAAATACATGTACAGGACGATGGTTTCGCCGATGAACAGGAGCGGGTAGACGACGGCGAAAATCAGGAAGAAGTGATTGATCAACCAGGTCGTAAACTGCGGATAGGTGGCGAGCAACACAAAGATAAACAGGCCGCCCGTCAATGCGGTCATACTATAGAGAATGACCGTCACTTTCGTGACCTCTTTGGCCAGCCGGTCATAGCGAGGATCTTGCTTGCGATACCCCAGCCACTCCGAAATGACGACGAAAATCGGAGCGCCTAAGATAAATCCCGCAAAAAGAATGTGGAGCTGAGCGACGATCCATACCGCCGTGCGATTCCCCGTATACGGGAACTCCACGGGGGGCGCACTGGGAGCCTGGGCGTAGGCCACTCCTCCCAATACCGCCACTAGCGCGAACATGACCAATAAACAGCGCTGCCAGATTTTCATGATGTCTCGCCGCTCCTCCTCATTCCAACTGATTGACCCATGACTCGGACCAAACCTGACGCGAATTACTTCACCTGGTCAGCAGGCACCCAATCCTTCTTATTGGCATCCCAGCCCTTTCCGGACAATCCGAACGAGCGCTCGAACGCCAGGATCTTCCAGCGATCTTCTTCGGACAACTTGCTCTTCCACGGCTTCATCTTCGTGTTCGGCACGCCTTCGGAAATGCGCCAGAACCACACAGAGTCGGAGTACATCTTCATCCGATCGCCATTGCGGAAGTCACGCGCACCGGCCTTGACCGGTTTGCCGTCCTTGCCGTGGCAGCTGGCACAGTTGACGTCGGGATTCTTGCCGCCGATGTACAGTTCCTTACCTTCTTCCACGATCTTCGGATCCGTCCACCAACCGGCAGGCATATGTTTGTCGGCATATTCCGCGGGAGCAGGAGGTGGCGGAACGATCGGCCCTTCGCCCCCGCCTTCACCGCCGCCGCCACATCCCACCACACCGAAGCCAAATCCAAGAATGCCGACCATCAGAGCCAATCGCTTCATGCCTGCATGTTTCATAGAAAAGTTCCCGCTCCTTTCTTCATGCCCGCGCCTTTTCATGCGCAGACACCCATAACCATCGACAGAAAAAAAAGACGCTTCCCTGCGGCGCGATGAGCAGCCACAGCAAAAGCGTCAAGACTCACGATACAACGAGGTCACGTTTGGACTTCCCCGCCTACTTCTTGCTATTCGATCCGGCGAGGAACAATGCCCCACGGACCGTGCCCTATTTCTGCCGCTTACCCTGCCCCTTCTTTCGCCGTTGCTCTTCTCGCATCCGCTTGCGGGAGATCTTTAGCCCAATCCATCCCACAATAGCAACAGCCGCGATCCCCAGCCCGTACAACAACCACTGCGGAGGACCGAGATCGCGCTCGCACCCGCTTCCGAAGTCGACTCGAAGCTTCCGTTCCGTCTCCAGGTCGTTCGGGTCGAACTGGATCTTAAAATTTTTCTGCTCCCCGCCGGCCTCAACCAGCAGCGGGTCGCCGACATTGTCATTATGTAGATGCAGGGTGACTTTATAGTATCCGTCACCATCCGTCGTGACCGTTTGCCCGACCGTGACCCGCGTGTCCTTGACCAGCACTTCACCATTGACAGCGGGCCGACCGTCTTTGCCGCACACAAACCCTTCGACAGTAAATCGATGGTCTGCGGCATGACTCGCAAACAGGATCGACGGCACACACAGGATTGCGATCACGCCCCACAGAAACGGGAAAAACGGGGCGGTATTCCTACTGATCGCTGTCCGCCGTCGCATACGTTGAACCCGTGCCGGACTGGTTTTCAGCCTCACAAATATCCCGCCCAGAGCCTGACGATGAGAGGCTTCCGCGACACGGACTCAACCCAAATTTGAGGCCGACTCTTCTAGCATAGCCCCCCCTCTTTGTCAACAAATGGATGGAGCCAAACGGCGGGATCACTGATGAACGGCGCCCCGGAAATGTGGCGCGCGAGAAGAGAAATTTGCAGCGGCCCGCGAGGAGGCGCGCGCTGAGTCGAGGCCGTGAGAAATCAGCAAGTCAACGCGGCGACGTGCTCAGAGATGACCACGCGATTTGGCTTCCGCGGCGACCCGATCGATGTCCTTCCGCCGTTCCGATTCCTTCTTGGCGATCCAGGCTTCCCAGGATTTCCCTGTGGCTGTGTCTTCTCCCGTGAAGGCAATCGTCATGACCTCGGAATACGGGATCGTCAGGGTGCCGCTGCTGGTGGAGGGAAACAACTCGATCGTCGGCTGATCGCCCGTGGCGGTCCGGTTAAAGAGATAGCCGGTGACCTGGCCTCCGGATTTGAGCTCCACGGTGACATCTCCCCGGTAATCAAACGCCAGCTCGATCGCCTCGCTGAGTTCAGTCAGCGAGGCCGGCCGAAACACCCGGCCTTCAAGACTGCCGGTCTCCGGCGCGTGATACTTCGCGTCAGTCATAATGTTCTCATTTTGCGACAGGGTGACGGTGAGGCATTCGGCCGGCCCGGGACCAAACGCCTCACCAAGGAGACCACATGCCGATGATGCCGGCTACCTGGCATTCGGCATGAGGGTAATCTTGACCGTCTTCGTAAACCCGGACAGCGACCCGAAGGTGTCCTCTACCGCCGATGCTTCATACCCGCAATGCACCATACAGTCTGCGCATTTTTCATTGCGCCCGGTGCCGTACGAGTCCCAATCGGTCTTGTCCATGAGCTCTCGAAAGCTTGAGGCATATCCTTCCTGCAACAAATAACAGGGGCGCTGCCACCCGAACACGTTATACGTGGGGTTTCCCCAAGGCGTACACTGGTACTGACGCTTGCCCATGAGGAACTCCAAAAACAGGGGTGACTGATTGAACTGCCATCCGCGCTTCCGATTGCTGAGGATTTTGGAAAACAGTTCGGTGGTCCGGCTCCGCTTTAAAAAGTGCTGTTGGTCGGGAGCCTTTTGATAGCTATAGCCGGGCGAGATCATCATGCCTTCAACGCCCAGCCCCATCATCTCATCAAAAAATTTCCGCACGCGTTCCGGGTTGGCGTCGTCGAACAAGGTCGTGTTCGTCGTGACGCGATGGCCCCGTTTCAGCGCCGCCTTGATGGCTTTCACCGCCACGTCATAGACGCCATCACGGCAGACCGCCAGATCGTGCTCATCCCGCAAGCCATCCATATGGACGCTGAACGTGAGGAACTTTGACGCCGGATACTCATCGAGCTTCCGTTCCATCAAAATGGCATTCGTGCAGAGGTAGACATACTTTTTCCGTTCGACGAGCCCGCGCACGATCTCCGGCATTTCGGGATGTATCAGCGGTTCACCGCCGGGAATGCTGATGATCGGCGCCGCGCATTCATCGGCGGCGGCCCAGCATTGCGCTGGGGTCAACCGCTTATCCAGCACATGATCCGGATATTGAATCTTCCCGCACCCCGCGCAGGCGAGATTGCACCGAAACAACGGCTCGAGCATCAGCACGAGCGGATACCGCTTGACCCCCCGGAGTTTCTGGGTCAACACGTACTTCGTCACTGTATACATCTGGGAGACTGGAACAGCCATCCCGCTCTCCTATTCTGGTAAATGTGAATGTGAGGTCCGACTGAGACGTCCGGCCTTCTAGCAGAGGAATCGCGCGGATTCTACCATTGCGATTGAAAAATCGTCAATTTCACGTAGGCGTCGACATTTGTCGAACTCGGGCACGATAGTCGAGAAAGAAGGCAACGAATATGCCTACCAGAAGTGTGAGCACCCCCGCCACTGCTGTGTTGAGCAGGATTCGGGGGCGAGTCCGTTTATCGGCCGGTACGGCGGGATCCAACACTTGCACGGTCGGAGTATCCCGCGCCTCGGCAATCTTGGCCTGTTCATGCTGCGACGTCAACAAGGTGAAAATGGTCTCCTGAACCTTCACCTGCCGGAAGAGCCGGCCGAACTGTAGCGCCAAATCAGGCACGGCCACCATAGCCGGATGAAGCCGCTCTCCCGATAACATGCCCCTGGCATCCTTCCCTGAACCCATGGTGGCCAGTTGTTTTTTCAGTTCTTCAACATTCGCGCGAACGCGGGCCAGGTCAGGATTATCGGGCGACAAATATCCGCCCATCACTTGGAGCTGAACCTCCTGTGCCGTAATCTGCCCTTGAATAATGGCTGCGGCTTCGATCATGACCTTGGCCTGGGCCTCAACGGCCACGGTCTTATTTTTAGCCTGGAAATCCCGCAACGCCTCCTCGGCCTTGGCCATACTGTCCATCGTTTCATGGAGCCGCCGCTCAAGAAAGACACGATTTTGACCGGCTTTGCTGACCGTCACCGTGCGATTCAAACGATCAAGATTTGACACATAAAAATTCGCCATATCCGCCGCTGTCTGGGGATCTTCATCCTCCACCGTCACCTTGATCACCTTTTCCTTCGTCACGGTGATTCGAAGATGGTCTTCCAGTTCTTTTCTGGTATCGACCATGGTCTTTTCACGATATCGATTCATCAGATCGAATTTCTTGATCACCTCGTCGGCCATCAGGCGCGACTTCAGAATCGAAACAAAGACGTCGGTCGGTGTGGTCGGCAGACCCGGCAAACCCAACCCCAGGTTTTGCGCCATGCCGCCCGCAGCGGGGGAACTCAATAATGTCGCCAGCATCCCGCCCTCTTTCGATTCCAACTGCGGCAGGACAGAAGACGTAGACTCATAGATTTTCGGAAGTAGAAGGCTGACTCCTAGGGAAACAGCCATTCCCAGAACACAAAGTCCGGCAACCAGCTTCCGCCGCTCAACCAGGACATCCCAGTAGTCAAACAACGTGGCTGAATGATCGAGAGGTCTCTCTACCGGGGGGCGAGGAGGATCGAGAAGGGCCTGGGGATTATCAGAAGGCCAATCCATGGGCGCTCCGATCAACTACCGACCGACAACCGCAATACCGGCCGCCGTCAACGCGAGGCTGCCGATGATACTGGCCACGGTCTGCCACAACGCCAACTGCGGCGGACGAGCTTCGACTTTCTGCGGGACCACGATAGTGTCGCCGGGACGCATTTCTTTCGCATAGAGATAGGCGGAATCCGTCGTGCCGTTCGCTCGCATCACGTACATTTCACGCTTGTGGGCATCTTCAGTAATGCCACCCGCTTGCCGCAAATAATCATCGAGTTCCAATCCCGGACGATACACGACGGTACTGGGGTTCTTCACAGAACCGATAATACCGACGGTCTGAGGAGGCGTCGGAATCGTGACACGGTCACGTGCCTCCAGAATGATATCGTCCTCCGTCCCTTCGAGCCGTTCAATAGAATCCAACCGGACCACGACACGGCCAAGTTCGACTCGCGAAGCAATGGCCTCCAGTTGCTGGAGCCGCAGCGACAGCACCTGCTGCTCCGCGATTGTCCCCCCCGTGACGAAGGCGGAAGCGGCGGTCAACCCGGCGGTCCCAGCGGCAATTCCCGCAGATTGCGCCGTCAGCCGCTGCCGTTCGGAGGCAATGAAGCGATCAAGCTCTGTCTGTTGCCTGACCTTGACCGATTCACGCACGAGCATGATGCCGTTCGGAAAGGCGTTGCTCGTAAAACCACCGGCGCGCTTCAACACGGAGCTCAGGCGCTCCCCGGTTTCGATCGTGAAATACCCGGCTCGGCGCACCTCACCCTCGACCAACACCAGAGCAGGAGGCCGCAGTTGGCTCGCCACAACCACCTGATCGAGCCGGTTCAGCGGATGATTGTCGACCTCGCTCCCTTCGAAGACCGCTCTGGGGCTGAAGGGAATCACCTTGGTGTGATACGTGAGCGGATCGGTCCGGATGATTTCGGCTCGGTCGGCATAGGCATCGACGGTGAGTTGCGCCGGCGTCAACATGTCCCGAACCCGCATGCCGGCACGGTATTCGTAGGGACCGGGACTTTTGACCGCCCCCACCAGGCTTACCACATTCACCACTTGCGTGGGCAACGTCGCAATCCGCACATAATCACCGTCGAGCAGGATCGGATCCCCGCCTTCCACGCCGAGGCGACTCTTCTCCTCTCCCTGCGAAGCGAAGGCCCGGCCAAGATCGACATCGATCATGATGCGCTCTTTCAGGGCGGGATCCTGGCGAAACAGATGGCAGCGCTGGCGGTCCGAGAGAGGCGTCAAGCCGCCTGCCAACGTCAGCAGTTCCGTCAGACGAGTTCCCGGCTTCAGTTCGTAAATCGCCGGCCGCTTGACCGACCCGCTGATCGCCACCACAGGCCCCAGCGGCGGAACCAGTACCACGTCGCCGCCTTGCAGACGGTGGTCCTGCCGGCGATCGCCCTGCAACAAGAATTCGTACAGATCCAACTGCCCGACGGTCTTCCCCTCCCGCATGATGCGGACTTGCCGCAACGATCCCGACCGAGAGGGCCCGCAAGCTGCATAGATTGCATTCGATGCCGTAGCCAAGGCGCTGAGCTCATACGCTCCCGGCCGGGCGACTTCTCCCACCACATAGACTTTCATCGTGCGGATCCGGGCCATCGACACGTGCAATTCAAATCGCTTCAACAGGGTGCTCAACCGAGCGTGAATGGTTCGTTCGGCCTGAGCGAAGGTTTGGCCTCCGACAGGGATGGCGCCGACTTGCGGAATGATCACCATCCCATCCCGCTCGACCGGAGCAATGTAACTACGATTGAAATTGTGATCGGGTACGTTCCAAATATGAACGGCAAGAGAATCCTGTGGCCCGATCACATAGTCTGGCCCGACCGGGACGTCCTGGAGAGAGGTGAACCCGCCGGCATGGGCGTCGAAAAAGTCATAGCCGTATTGCTTCAATCGGCTCCTTACGCCCTGCAACACAGAAAATTGCGCGAAAGCCTCCTCCACGGAAAAATCTTGATGGCGAAGCAATTCGGCCGTGAAGGGCTTCTTTTCGACCTGCAATTTCTGCATGGCTTGTTGCATGGCTTGCTGCGTGCCACCCGGCCCCATACCCGGCACAGACGACTGCAGCGTCTGTAATTGCGAGACCCCTTTCTTTTCACGCTCAACCTGAGTCTGATGCTCCAGCTCGCGCTTTTCCTTTTCCGCCTGCTGGCGCTCCAGTTGCCGATCGCGCTCCTCCTCTTCCTGCTTCATGCGTTGCTCCACCGACGAGGGGAGCAGACTGTTGGCGGCCATGGGCCAATAGTCATTGAGGTTGGGAACCGTATTCTCTGGCGAGAGGTCCGGTGCCGTCGGAACCGGGCAAGGCGCATGCTGGGGAACAATGGGCTGAGTCGCAGTCGGATTGGTCACGATGGCTTGTCCGGGAGGAATCGGCAATCCATAGTTCCCGAATGGGAGAAAGGGTGATATTTGATTGCTGATCGAAGGACCGGTGGAGGAAGGGGAAGGAACGGTCGGCAGCGCGGGATTGGTCAACGTCTGCGCCAGTAGGGAGGGAGGAAGAATGATGCTTCCTACCAACAGCCAAACAATCACACGTATCCATCCGCAGGAAACCGTTCCATGACCGCCGCGGCACACCAGCTCTTTGATTGAACGCCACATAGAGTCAGACAGTCCCAGCCTGTGGATAAGGACTGTAGGTTCTAATCCAAAATCACCGGCTCAGTCAAACGAGAGAGAACTCGGGATGGCTAAAATTGTACGATCACGGCGGTCCAGAGGAGATGGTTTTTAGCCGTCACGCCGGCGGCGAAGGTTTCGGCAAATGGCGTAATGGCCGATATCTGGCCAGGGTTGGTCAGGCGTTGAAACGTGTAGCCACCCATAATCTGCACGTCTTTGGAATACCACCAGGTCAGATCGACGGCTGCCTCCCGCTTTTTTTCATGCACCGGCCGCCCGCGATCCCGCTCCTGGATGTTGAAGTTCGCGCCCAGCTGCAGCCTCTCGGTGAGATAGCGGGTGCTGCGCACAAAAAAATCGATGCCGTCGGTCCCCATATGGTGCCCGAGCGGAAACCCGCGGTGCCGCATTCCGCTGGTGTAGGTGCCGTTGTTGTACCACACGCCTTGCAACTCCGGATGCCGCCGCCGTCCGTAGTCCGTGTCGGCATATTCGATGCGCAGATCCATGGTGTCGCCTTGAAACACCTGCGGAATATAGATGCCGCCCAAAAAGGCCGCACGGCTCGGGATCGGCAATTGCGACCACTTGTCCTCCGTGCCGATTTCACCGTACAGCTGAAGACCGGCGGGAAAAGGAATCAGGTAAGGAACCGACGGGACCCGCAGCCGGAAATCAGCCATCCCCTGTTCGTTCACTTCCTTATCGAACCCCTGATTCGCCGGATGGATATAGGTATCGATGATCGTTTCCGGGAACGATTGATCGCGGCCGCGGCCGCCGAACTGCGTCAAGCGCGTGAGTCCGAACTCCAGCCACGACACCGGCAGGTAACTGATCCGCAACCCGAAGACCCGAGCGCGGGAAATATCACGATTGCGTTCCAATTGGGCCAGAAAGGCGTTGACCTTCCAGTCGCCCAGCCCGCTCAAGAATCCCGGCAATTGAAACGGCCGCTCCGTGCCTAATTTGATCATGTCCATCGGAAAGGCATGATCGGTCAGGAGCAACGATCCGTGATAGCCGGGCCCCCACCACTGCGTCCCGCGCCCCACCTCCAGCGCGACGTTGGCGTAACTCAGCTTGAGACTGAACTCGCGCAGATAAAAATTGTCGCTGTTGTTCGTGGCGCCGATCCCCAGGAGGTGCCGATTGCTGATGAACTTGGGTTGCACCATGAAGGCCGCCCAATCGCTCAACTCCGCCCAGGCGCGTACGTCGGTCTGGTTTTGGACGCCGTTGACATAATATTCCCCACCTCGATTCTCGCGAAACCGCACGGTTTGGCCGCCGCCGATCGATGACGCATCGACTTCGGAGGTGACCCGCGCCCCGAAGCGCAGCGCGCCGGTCTTGTCCTCAGGACGCGCGCGGATGGTGCCAAGACGGATGAGTTCCGGGCGAAACTCGGCGAGCAAGCGTTCTAACAGCGGCTCCGCAATGGCCTCGCGACCGTCGATATCGATCTCGTCGGCACGAACGCGCTCGATCGCCCGCGCGACATACTGCGCCGCGTGCATGCGGGTAAACGGCTTCGCGCCCACCAAGGCGCGGTCGATTACGCCCAGGGCAATCAAGCGCTCGATAGCGTCATATCCCCAGTGGTGCAGCGGCAGATTACTGGAGGCCATGGCGGGCCCGCTCAAGAGCAGCCAGAGCGCGAGGCCGAGGCTAAAACTCACGCATCCGTAACGGATATTCACCAGGCAGGACGAAGCGAAACGGGGCGCACGGCAGGGAACAGACGCCAGACCAATCGTGGACAGAGAGCAGGGCGGCGACACATCAGTCCCGACTGTGGGGAGAGGCCGGCAAAGATCCGACGGCGGTTTCCGCCCCGCCGGGAGACGAGGCTGTCTCCTCCGAAGCGACCGCTTCAGGTTCCCGGGCCTGGTCCTGCGCGGCTGGCTGCACGGATGGTTGATAGCTCGGAAGGATGGCGCCAAGCATGCTGAGCACCTTCGGCACGTTCCCCTCGGCCGCGGCCTCCTCCAGCTGAGCGACCAACCGGGAGAGCCGGGGAAGCTCCCGTTCCGGATCCGGTCTGATGCAGAGCACTCTGGAGACGGGAGTGGCCTCGACCCGTTCATGCCGCGCGACTAATTCCTCCACCAGTTTTTCTCCCGGCCGGCATCCTACGTAGGTCAGGGCCATGTCCCGGTCGGGAACCAATCCCGAGAGACGAATCAGATTGCGCGCCATCTCCTCGATGCTGATCTGCTCACCCATATCCAGCACAAACAACTCTCCGCCCTCAGCCAGGCGCGCTGCGTGGAGCACGAGGTGCACCGCCTCCGCGACCAGCATGAAATACCGGCGCATGTTCGGGTCGGTGATCGTGACGGGACCACCGGCGCGAATCTGTTCCAGGAACAGCGGCACCACGCTGCCGTTGCTTCCCAACACGTTGCCGAACCGCACGGTGGCAAAGATCGTCTTCGATGAGCGGGCCAGCTTTTGGACCAGCAGCTCCGCCACGCCCTTGCTGGCTCCCATCACGCTCGCCGGATTCACCGCCTTGTCGGTGGAGATCAGGATGAATCGCGCCACTTCATGGCGATGCGCCGCTTCCGCGACGATCCGCGTGCCGCCGACATTATTCACGACGGCTTCACAGGGATTGCCCTCCATCAGCGGGACATGTTTATGCGCCGCCGCATGGAACACCAGCGTCGGCCGGTATTCCGCGAACAACCGGTTCATCTGCCCGACCTCGGTCACGTCGCCGATCACCGGCGCGACGAACTGGTGCCCCGCGGCGAGCAGTTCATTCGCCACGGCAAACAAGCCGTTCTCATACCGATCCAGCAACACCAGCGTCGCCGGCGACAATCGCGCCACTTGCCGGCTTAACTCGGAACCGATCGACCCCCCGGCGCCGGTCACCAAAACCCGTGCGCCCCGCACCAGCGCGCTGAGCGGCGCAGGGTCCAGATCGACCGGAACGCGGTCCAGCAGATCCTCGATGGACAAATTCCGAATCTGACTGACTTCCACCCGACCTTGCAGGAGGTCGCGCAAGTTCGGCAGGGTTTGGATGGGCAGATGGAAGGGTTCCAAGGCCTTCACCACCGCGCGGATCGTGCCGGACGCGGCACTCGGCATGGCCACAAGCACCACATCGGGACCGGTCGCGGTAATGATGTTCGGCAGACGCGCTCGATTGCCCAGCACCTTCACCCCATGAATGCGGTGACCGATTTTGGCTGGATTGTCGTCGATGAAGCCGATGGGGCGATAGCCGTAGGAGGGATTATTCAGCATCTCCCGCACGATCATGGCGCCGGCATCACCCGCTCCCACGATCAACACTCGCTTCCGGGCGGCCCCCATCCATCCACGCCCCCGCAGCAGTCGGGGAATCGCGCGCAAGCCGGTTTGGAAGCAGAACAGCAGCAACGCATCGATGACGAATATGGAGGAAGGATAGGCCCACAGTCCCAATCCGAACCGGACCACCCCTGCGAACACCAGGGTACTGAGCGTGATACTCAGAGCCAGGTCCCGGATATCCCACAAACTCGTATATCGCCAGAGACCGTCGTACAGCCGGAACGGATAGAAGGCCAGCGCCCGGATGGCCAACAGCAGCGGGAGCATGGCGGCAAACAGTTCCCACTGCGAGGTAGGGATGACTTCGTCGAAGCGAAGGAGAAAGGCGATCCAATTGGAGAAGGCCGCAAGGATCAGATGGGCGCCACACAACAGAAGACGCCGTGGCGCGGCCGTGAACGATGTGCCGAACGGAACCGTCATGGCATACTCCGACCAACCACCCTGCGGACTCGGCCTCCACGATTTCGGGCTGGAAGAATACCTTGTCTCCGTGAGGCGAATCCACCCTTAAAAGGGCGGAGGCCGTCTCAGCCTTCTCGATGGTGAACGCCCACGCGCACACAAAGGTAAAGTTCGCTGATGAGGCGAAAGCATCAGACGGGTCGGCAGCCGGCGAATCGGATTTTGCAATCAAGAACAGGGCGGATGTTTGATATCGGAACTGATGAACGATGGGGGATCATGTCATTGCCCACGAAAGTTGGGGGGAAACAGGTAAGTTTTCTCCAGCAAGAGCGCTTAAACAATCACTTCCTTTACTTATAAGAACCTAGTTGTGCAGAATCGATTGTCGAAGGACGCGATAATACTCGTGGAGAAAGCAATCGCTCGGCGAGGTAATACAACACCTCAATGTCAACATCCCGAAGCTATGCCGGACAGGCTAAATCATATGGGTATCGAAGCACAAATGGAATATATTTCTTGTAGGTGCGTTGTGTCGTGATGACGCACAAGGAGTCAGATCTTTTACCGATCTCCTCGACCGTTCAATTGTAGAATCGTGGTGACCTGCCCCACCAGAAATGGAAAAAGTCGCTGAACAATGAAGTATGAAGACGATAGATAAGTTGATAGGAACCGACCTAATGGTGGTATCAGCGCTCCGTTCTTGCGACACAGAATTGCCGTTTTTCTTCCAACCTGGAATAAGTGAACGATGCGTTTTCTTGATAGATGCTTGCATTCAGAGTGCCCGTAGTTGTAACGCCAATCGATTAACAGAATATATCCTCCGGGTTTTACGACCCGAAGCATTTCATCTGCAGCTCGTCTGGCAAGATCATCATCTTTCGTTTGGAAGAACATCCCAGACTGTAAAACCATGTCAAAATAATTGGGTTTGTAATCCATCGCCGTCGCATCACCACATGTAAAGTTAATAGTGGGCCACCGCCCTTTAGCTTCCTCTATTCTTTCCGGGATAACATCAATTCCATACAAACTGTTCGGAGAAAATCCGAAGCCCAGAAACTGTATCAAGCTCCCCCCAACGCCGCACCCTACATCCAGGACTTTCCAAGTTTTGCTAATTGGTAACGTTCTAAGTGCTTCCACAACTGACTTCTGAAAGGCTAGGGATTGAAATAGAACACCAGAGTTCGTCAAAAGATCGTTTCTGTTGGGGCCCTTCTTTAAATAATACTCTCTGTACCATTGCGCACTTATCTCTTGAGTATTCTGTTCTCCCATTCTGTCAAACCTTTCTGAAATGAAAAAGTGCGCCCCCTTTAAGCTGCTCACCAACAAGCCGCACCCGATGATTTATGGTCTATATTCGGCGCGTAGTCGATTTCTTCATATATGCGTTGCAAAAAAGTCCCGGATACAGTCCACCGTTGCCTTCACCTCTTCCCATGTCAGCTCGGCGCTCATCGGAAGTGACAGCACTTCCCGGCAGATCGAGCGGGTTTCCGGCAGATCCGGCGTCGCCAACCCCAGTCCGGGATGTTCCCACATGGGCTTCGGCCAATGCACCAGGGTCTCGATCCCCTGCTCCTTCAGGTAGGCGCGCAGCTGGTCGCGGACTCCGGTGCGGATGACGTAGTTCTGAAAGATGTCCTCGCGCCGGGCCTCATCGAATCGCGGAATGCGCAGTCGGGTGATTCCGGCCAGCCCCCGGTGGTAGGCCGCCGCAATGCGCCGCCGGTGCGCGATCCAGTCGGGTAGATGGCGCAGCTTCACGTCCAGCACAGCGGCCTGCACATTGTCCAACAAGGCCGTCTGCCCATGGTAATGGTAGTCGCCGGTCGCCCGGTCTTCCCCGTTATAACGGAGCAGCGTCGCCATGCGGGCCAGCGCGGCGTCATTTGTGGTGATCGCGCCCCCGTCTCCGAACCCGCCGAGCACCTTGAAGGGGTAGAAACTGAAACAGCCGGCGCGCCCCTGGCTCCCGGCGCGCTTGCCGTCGAACGTTGCCCCGAGCGCCTGCGCCGCATCCTCGATCACGGCCAACCCGTATTTGTCGGCCAACGCCAGGAGGCGGTCCATCTCACAGACCCGGCCGTTGAGGTGCACGGGGATGAGCGCTTTGGTCCGCGGCGTGATCGCGCGCTCGATGCGATCGACATCCATATTGAAATCAGGCCCTACATCGATCAGCACCGGACTCGCGCCGCAATGGACAATGGCCGACACCGTCGCGACAAACGTGTGCGCTACCGTCACGACTTCATGACCGGGCTCGACTCCCGCCCCGAGCAGGGCAAACAGCAGCGCATGATAGCCGCTGTTGACCCCGACCGCGTACTTCACCCCGACGAACTCGGCCAGGTGCTGCTCGAAATCCTTGAGCTGGTGCCGATTCACCAGATCGCCGTTGGCCAGGCACTCGGTAATCGCCCGATCGATCTCAGGCTTGAGGGTCGCGTAATGGCGGCGAGGATCGATGAAAGGAACGCGATAGGCCATAACTAGGATCGGCTACTCGATACCAGAACTTTTTCCACCGCGGACACGATGTCCTCCGTGCCGAGATAGTAGGCCTGCTCGAGCTGGGGGGAAGTCGGCGCCGGCACATCCGGCAAACAGACGCGGCCGATCGGCGCCTTCAAGGCGTGGAAGATTTCTCCTGCGACCGATGCGGCAATCTCGGCCGCAATGCCGCCGCTCATCCAGGCGGCATCGGCGATGACCAAGCGGCCCGTTTTGCCGACCGACGAATACACCAGATTACGATCCCAGGGTTTGATCGACCGCAAATCGATCAGCTCGACGTCGATCCCTCGCCGGGCCAAGAACTCGACCGCCTGTGTGGCTTCAGCGGCCATGTAGGACGTGGCGACCACTGTCACGTCCCTCCCGCTGCGACGAAGCGCGGCCGATCCGATGGGCACTTCGTAGAGGGCATCGGGCACGGCCCCTTCCACATCGTAGAGCCATCGGTCATCGATGTAGAGTACGGGGTTCCCGTCTCGAACGGCGGCAATCAGCAGCCCCTTGGCGTCATGCGGAGTCGCGGGCATGACGACCTTGAGCCCGGGCACATGGGCAAACAACGCGTGCAGCGCTTGAGAATGTTGGGCGCCTTGTTCGCCCCCCCGATTGATCACCGCCCGAATCACCACCGGCACGGGCACTCGCCCGGCAAACAGATAGGACCAATTGGCGGCCTGGTTCATGATGGGGTCCACTGCCAGCAACATAAAATCCATGCGCGGATGGAAGACGATGGGGCGCATGCCGGTAATCGCGGCCCCGATCGCAGCACCGGTGGTGGCATTCTCGGACACCGGAGAATCAATGACGCGATCCCGGCCGAACTGCTTATCCAGATCCTGGAGGCTCGTTCCCGCGTACCAGGGATTCCGGACACCCTGTCCGATCAAGAACACCCGCGGATCCTCCTGAAGGAGCTGCGCGTGCGCCTCGCGGATGGCCTGGGCATAGGTGAGCGTGCGCATACCTAGCCTCCTCCCCGCACAGTGACGTGGTGCAGCAACTCACTTTCATCCGGAGCCGGCGATTGGCGCGCAAACCTCACGGCGTCGTCGATTTCCTCTCGGACCTCGGCCTCAGTCCGAGCCAACAGTTCAGGTGACAGGCCGCGCGCGCTCAGCAGACCTCGGCAATGGGCGATGGGATCGCGCTGCTGCCAGTCATCGAGCTCCCGTCGCCGATCCGTCCCCACCTCCAGATCCGCCGCAGGACCGACATGCCCGCGCCATCGATAGGTGCGGCACTCCAGCAAGGTGGGGCCTTCGCCGCTCCTGGCGCGGTGCACGGCCTGATGCGCCGCGTAATAGACAGCGGTCACATCGTTCCCGTCGACCACCGCTCCCGCCAGTCCATGGAGAGCCGCGCTCTCGACGATGTTGTCCTTGACGCGCCGTTCCTTGAGCGTCAAATGCGTGGAGTACAGATTATTTTCACATACGAACAGGACCGGGAGCCGGTAGAGCGCCGCCAGATTGAGCGATTCATGGAAATGCCCCTCATCGGTTGCGCCATCGCCGAAAAAGGCCGCGGCAATCTGCTGCGTGCCTCTCAATTTCGCCGACAGAGCCGCGCCCACGGCCAGAGGAATTGTGGCTCCCACCAGCGGCACCGTGCCGAAGATGCCCTGCGCCGGATCGACCAGATGCATCGAGCCTCCGCGCCCGCGCGCGCAGCCGGTCGCCTTCCCAAAAATTTCCGCCATCATGGCGCGCAGATCACCGCCCTTGGCCAGATAATGCCCGTGCGAGCGATGGCCGCCCCACAAGCTATCGTCCGGCTGGAGCGCCGCGCAGACACCAGCCGGAATCGCTTCCTGACCGATCGACAGATGACAGGGAGTCTTGATTTCTCCCGCCGTCACCAACTCGCCGATGCGCTCCTCGGCCGCGCGGATCCGACACATGCCGCGAAAACAGAACAGAAATCGCTCGTCGGACAACCACCTGTTCTCATTTCTGTCATAGCTCACGATTTGTCCCCTACCGCTTCAACACCACGCCACTTTATGCCAAAGAGAAGGGCCGTAAGGGTTTGAGCCAGAATGGTCAAATCCGTGACTAAGCCGGCTTGCCGAACATAGGCAAGTTGCAATCGGAGTTTTGTCGGACGGATCAGCTCGCAGTACGTACGGTCGGGGTCTGGACTACCTTGAAGAACCATCCCCTCGTCGATGTTCCATAAACTGGCCCAATCTGTAAGCCCCGGACGAATTGTGAGAATCGCTCTTTCTTCCTCGGTGTACAGATCCACAAATCGTTGTACTTCCGGTCGCGGGCCGACCAGGCTCATCTCCCCGCACAATACATTCCAGAGCTGCGGTAATTCATCCAGCTTGTAGCGCCTGAGCACAGCCCCGATTCGGGTGAGACGCGGATCGTCGTTGGCGGTTGAACTTACCCTTGAACGCTCGGCATCCGGATACATCGTGCGAAACTTCAGGATCTGGAATGGTTTTCCCTCTAACCCAACTCGCCGCCCTCGGTAAAAAACGGGACCGTGATCTTCCACGTGTACGAGGAAAGCGATCACCATTAGAAGTGGTGACACCACCATCAGTCCAACCACCGCGAAGAACCAATCAAAACTTCGCTTCATACACGTATTGCAACAGCTCCTTATTTCGGCCATCTAATCCTGTTCCTCTTGAAAAGCACTGGCCAGCCGACCAAAGCGCCAGACCAGTATGGCTGGTTGAACCATGCAGCTTCAAGAATCTTGTTGTATTAGTTGGACCAAAGTGACTTCATGACGATTGGTTGCATGCGTACTGACGGAGAGGGGGAGTCCGTGCCGATCCACAATCGCAAGATTCTTCACGCATTTCCCTCGTTTCGTGAGGCCCACGTTGTCCCCGCCGCCCTTCGGAGCCGCAAAAGTGGCCTCAATGAACCTCTCGCGTTCGTCGATGGCCCCTTCGTCACGCAGCGTATTCGCCAGCTGGGTGAGCACTGTGCGCAGGACCTCTTGTTAACACCACTGTTGGCATCGGCGATGCACCGTCTTATAGTTGGGATAGCACTGCGGCAAGCAGTGTCACTGCGTGCTCGTATTCAGAATCCAAAGCATAGCTCCAAGACCGCTCGTGTGGGGATCGCTTCCGCCCCGGCCGGGAGTCCGGAATATGCTCTTCAGGAAAGTGCTGCCGAATCCGCTCCCAGTGATCGTCGCACGGGCGAAGCATGCCCGAGCTTATAGGTATGAATCTTCAGGTCGTCAACTATTTTGAGATAGGTTCTAGTGAATCCAGATGCACTACTGTTCACTCACTGGCGACAACGTCAATTGTGGAAGCGCTTCGCTCGCTTCCACTCGAAGAAGTGGACAGTCATAGCCGTAGGATGGTGAAGTGGTGCAGCTTATCCCAGTTCCTGAGTTTTGGATTCGAATCAGGCAATTTCTTGGGGATTAACCTACTCAAGAACCGATTCGAAGAAGGGACGACCCGCTTTCCCAATCTACATCTCACCACTGACAATGCTTTAGGAAAGGGCTATGACGCGGATTTTTTCGACATGGCCATCCTAGATGGAGGTCAAGGATCTTAAGCAACTCGTCGTTCAGATTCCCTTCGCATCAATTTCCCCCAAAATTTCCTCTCAACCAGTAGTTGCAACAGACCCCAGATCGACCCCAATCCATACGGCACATGCAGCAACACAAATACGACCGGCATTACGAAAACATATCGGATATCATGCTCCCTTAGCGCGATCTGAACAGACGCAGCCAGCGCTACTAGCCCATAACTCAACAGGAGTCCCGCCGCCACCCAAAGGAGTTGGGGCATCCAGTACCCTAGGACGAGTGCTCCCAATATCGAACCCACAAATACAAGTGGAACAAGGTGGCGCCAAGCTACGGGAATAATGTTACTATGGGCAAACGGTACGAGCGCCCAGACGCCGTTCCTCCAGTTGTGCCACCCAAATGAACGCGCATCCGATCGTGCATAATAGTGACTGACCACTCCGGGAAGAAGCAGTATTCGCCCACCTGCCTGTTGCAGCCGCAAACTAAACTCCATATCCTGACCGTGCATGAGTTTTTCATTAAACAACCCCAACTCGATAAGCCTCGACTTCCTCATACAAAAATATGGCACCGTATCTACCCACCGAGGCTCACCGCCTTCAACATAACGATACTGCGCATTGCCCACGCCGAAGGGATGCGAAAGGGCCTGAGGCACCCCTAGTCCAAACAACGTTCTGGTACGAGGCACGACTTTCCAGATTCCTCCAACGCAATCCGCTGAATAGTGATCGAGTGCTTGGACACACTTCCTAATGTAGGACTTGGCATAGACGGAATGTGCGTCCATTCGCATCAGCACTTCGGCACGTGAAAGGCGAATACCAAGGTTGAGCGCAAACGGGGTCGTCTTCTGCGGATTGTCCACGAGCTTTAGATTAGGATATTTCTGCGCATACCGCCGAACAATATCCCTTGTCGCATCTTCGCTCATCCCATCGAGTACCAGAATTTCAAATCGGTCAACCGGGTAATCATTGGCCAGAATCGAGTCGAGGCAAGGGCCGATGAAATCTCCTTCGTTACGACAAGGAACGAGGATTGATAGAGTCAGTTGCGTATGACGAAGGATGCCAGGCACCGGGTTTTAATCTTTCTTGATCAGAAAAAGGCATCGGCACAATATACCGCCGCCTCTTTCATGTATGCGGCCATCTGCTTTGTCGGCCAATGACCCGTCGTTTTATGTTCTTCATGTACAACGCGAAGCCGTGGATCGTGGGCAACGCTCAAACCCAACCGTCGCACAGTCTCCGCCACAAAAATTTCCTCGCCGAAGAGGAACGCCCCATGCCGCAGCGTTCCTCCAGCCTCAAAATAAGATTTGCGAAAAGCGATACATGCTCCGTGTGGAGCGTAGATAGGAATTGGCTTGGCGTCCGCGTTTGCAGGACACCACTCTGACGATGTCAATAGTTTACGCAAGCTTTGCTTCACTAGATGCAATGCGGAGTACAGGCAGACCAGAGGATACCATGTGAACAGTGCCTTATAGGAATTCATCCGAAGACTAGTTGGCCGCGACTGCATGAAAGGATTCTCGTCTTTCCCTGAATACTCTGAAATAATTCGCGGCGCAATCACCGCATGTCTATGAGAAGCCCCGTAGCCGATCAATTGCGAAAAAAAATTCCTATCTTCAAGGCGGATATCCACATTACATACGATCACCCAATCAGGTAACTGGTGCGTCGACAGAAACATGTTCAGCCCAGCAGCAGCTCCTCCAAAATATCCAAGGTTGTTCCCCGAAGCCTGAACGATCAAGTCACATTGTTCGCGTTCACTCTGAGAAAGCCCACTTGCGAGATCGGACTCCTCGCTGTTATCCACAAGGACCAGATATGGATTTTGCCCCACCTCATTATCCATAATCTGCCGAGCGAAGCTCAGAGCCTGAGCGTTGCTTCGATACGCAATGCCAAGCACTACCACCGGCAATCGGCATAACTCAGCCTGAAATGCATCTCTGTCATGATTCATCTAGCGAGACCTTGTCGAATAATTTTTTTTTGGCCTATACCAAGCCATACATAAGCCGCAAAAATGAGGTAGGCCACAACCAATGAGTTATAGCTAGTTACGGCTGCGATGGGACTCCACAAAGCAAACCAATAGAATGACACAAGAATCGGGAGTCCTCCGATCGCTCGTCGAGCGATTATTCTATACGCATACCCCGCAGCAAAACCGATGATAAACAGGATCGCTATCGCGCCTAGAAGTGTGAAATCCTCAATAAGCCCTCTGAAAACAGTATAGATGTTCGTGTCCGTTGCAAACTCGTCAACCCCTATGTCAACCACGTCTTCATACATCCCTAATACTCGCTTTCGGATACCCAACACCTCAAAAATCCCTCCGAAAGTAATCGCTCCAAAGGACGGAACAAGCTCGGCATATTTCTCCGATTTGAGCCACTCTCCGAAAGCGACAAGATGTCCGATGAAGTCTGCTCTAAACCGCGGCCATACGATCGGGACAAGCGAATCAAGACTAAGCCCATAGCGCGCGAGCAGAACCATTGAAAATCCTAGGAAGGCTACACTGCCAATGACCGGCACGAGAAGAATGTTTTTTTTCGTAAAGAGCGGCCTGCCTGGGCCGTCATTATAGATCTGCATGCCCCAATAGGCTGAAAGCCAAAATACAATTTGAAACAATGTCACAGATCGGGTTGTTTGAACTAATGTGAGCAAGATTGCAGGCAAAAAAGGAGCATAGGCCAGCCACCTTGCAGATTTAGTGGTAGCGCACGCACTCCATGCCCCACCGAAAAGGGCACTCGTATACATACAGACTAAAAATAACTGAACAATTGGCGAAGGCGAAAACTCTTCCCCATATCGAGCCTTTGAAAAGGCGTGCGCCATGCCCACTACAGCATCCACCGACAATAGATCTTCAATGCCATAGCCCTCGGATATAATTAGAGCTACCACGGCCATACAGCCCATAAGGCTCAAAAACAGAGTTCTATTTCCAAGCGTGTGAGTCAGGGCTGGAACTTTGGAACCTGCCACAAGATTTTCGCCTACTTCGATCCGAACAAGCCTTTGAAGCCGCAAATTCGGCACTCTGACTCCACCCACTCCCATGACGGTGCCCACATACACCACAACGATTGCAACCCAGATCACCACAATTACTCCCGGCCAAACCTCCTGGTCCGGAGCCACGATTAAAAGTACGAATACATTTACCGTCCAAACGAGAGAGAAAAACGCTCCTGGTGCGAACCAACTTCCTTGATCGATCCTTGCCCAAGCCGCGACCGTGACTATCGGAACTGCTAGCAACAGGCAGCTCCACCAGGTATGAGTTATCGCGATTTCCATTCGTTCCCTGTCCGCGCACGCTCTCTGCCGGCACGATGATCGCACAGAGAGAGTCCTGCCCGCCAAATCTCACCACTGCGCTTCGCAAACCGCCACACTAACGGCCGGATCTCATTTTCCATAAAAAACCAACCACTCGCTAGGTAGGTGGTCACAAAGACCAGACACCACATCATTAACCCTACCGGAGTTTCATGCAGAATCGTGTTGCTGGCAGCGAATGCCATACCGGCACATATTAGAGCTCCAAGACTATTCATCCCCAATTCGCCAAGATCAAAATACTTTAGTGTCCTACTCAGGGCCAGAGCCATGAGAACAGCTCTGAGCACAATTGCAAGATTCATCATCATGGCAATTCCGGCGATACCCCAGAACGGCGTAAGCAGAGATGTCCCGAAGGCCACCACGAATACACTAATGGCAGTCGAAACGAGTGGAGTTTTTGTATCTCCAAAAGCGTAACAGGCTTTGATGAACACCGGCTCAAGGAGTGCAACGACAAGACCTATGCTGTAAAACACAAAAACGGCTGCCGTCATCTCCAATGCATTACAATCAAACGCCCCTCGCATGTACAGCACGCCCAAAATCTGGTCGCGTAATGCGATACAGCAAACCGCTATGGGGATGAAAATCGTAATAATCGTCGCACTAATCCTTTTCAAGATATCTGCCGCCTCTTTTCGCTTCCCCTCCAGCCACAGCAGGGAAAAGATTGGAAACACTCCTCGAGATATGTTGAGTGCAACTAATGTGACCATCACTAGGTTCACACGGCGCGCATAATTCAGGGCAGCAATACTCCCCTCGACTAAGCCTGAGGCAAAATAATTCTCAATCGTCGTGAGTACCTGACACAAAAACTCCAATAGCAATATGGGTAGAGAGAAAGATAGGAACGGCCGCATGTCTGTCGCCACATTCTTCATCTCGAACTCAGCGAGGTGATTGCGCCGCATGAGCACGAAGAGAATACCAACGAAAACCGCTAACCCCAAAATACTACCCGCGACAAGCGCGCCAACCCCCAGTGCGGCGGCGCACATTACCAGCGTGGAGATGGCTACCATGTTAAAGACGAGATCGCTCAACGCAGGAGCGACAAAGTGACGTCTGGCATTGAAGGCGGCGGATAAGACGAATACAAGATTCAGCAATAGTGCATACAGTGCCAACCAGGGAGCAAAGCTTGCCGCCTTACTCACCACTCGTCCGGGCAGCGAAGGAGCAAACACGCTGATGACAGGCTCGGGGAACAGAATGAGAGGAAGACTCACGAAGAGCGATAATAGACCCGCGACCACTATCACTCGCCCCACAAACCCAACAGCGCGCTCATTACCTGCCCTTACCTGAAGTTGGTGCACGGCAGGTATGAGCATGGTCGATAGAGCAATCCCTATTCCACTGGCGGCAAACAACGCTAATGAAAGAGCAATGATATAGGCATCCACATCACCGCTAATGCCGAAGTAGTTGGCAATGAGCAGCTCACGAAAAAACCCAAGACCTTTACTTAGAAATGCGACCGCAATCAGGAATGCAGATGCCGAACCCCAACTTTGCACGGACAGGCTTTTCCCCATAGGCTTACTCATATCGTCCTAGGGATCTCTCTGGTGAGTCTTGACCGAACCACTCGCTGGGGTCCCTTTGCAAAGTGATTGACGCCGTGCCTACCTAGTTCTTATTATCGCCCCCCACACGTGATAGCCCAGCCCATCCATCGCTTTCTTTGCAGTCCACTACGGGTAAGCCTATTCCTGACGCTGGCTCTATTGGCATCTCATGATCTACTTTCGGCCGGAGAGGCCGATCAGTCCAGGTCCTCTCATCTTTTCGACATGCGTTTCTCCACCACCACCTTCATGCTCAATCTCGAAAAGCAAGGTCTGGAAGACAACACCTTCACGAACGGGTTGGGACGCGACACGACATTGATCGGCAATCTGGTCAACGCCTCGCTCTACAAACGGCTGCTGCCTTCGCTCGAAGCGGAGATCGGCGTCTTCGCCAATATGCCGTTCGGCCACGACACTGAAATCTCGCAGGTTCGTCCCATCCTGCGCCTGACATACATTCCCACCAATCAGATAGCAGGCATCATCGGCACGCTGCGCTCCGGCCACCGAGATTTTCACGACGCGGTGTTCGACAACGGCAATCGGTTCTTGCGCCCCATAGAGCAAGGGGCTCAAATGCTAGTGGATTCCGCCCACTATCGGCAAGACCTGTTCATCAACTGGCAGCAGGCCTTCCGAGGCTCGGCGCCGAACCGATTTGACGTCGGGTATGCCGGGCAATTGAAGTTTGGGCCACTTCGACTCAACGGCCAGGCCCACTGGGTGCGGAACGGTCAGGCTCTGTTCAAACTGGACCGCTCGTTCGATACCCGCGACAACCTCGTCGCCGCCGCCGGGCCGGAATTACTCCTGGAACCATCCCGCTTCTTCCGTTCCATGGGCTGGTGGAATCAGATCGGCGTCCGCTTTACATATCTGACGAGTTACAACCAAGCCGACGACGGCTCCGATGCCACCCGAGGTCGAGGGTATGAACTGCATACCTGGCTCGATCTTGCCGGATGGCGCCCTTACGTGGCTTTTTGGAAGGGCCGCAACTTTCTAAGCCAGCAAGGCGATCCCGAGTTTCGAGCCAGCAATTTCCCGGAGATCGGCCTGTCAAAAACCTTTCGCCTGGGCGAACGTGCATCACTCGAATTCGGCGTGCAGGCGCGGCGCATCAGATCGTTTTTTACTGAAGACGGCGTCAATTACATGACCCGGGACACGTTCAAATGGGTGAACCAGCAATACCTGATGTTCAATTGGGATTGGGATACGAATCATGCCGACCTGGCAGGCGACGTATGGGCCTCGATATCACGCCCCTTCATCGACCGGCAGGACGAGGGCTCGGACCGCCGGTTCCAAATGCAGTTGGACGCACTGACGTACGTTTACCACATCAACTATGCGGGCCTCGACCAGATCGATGGCCGGCCTCTCTCACACCGTACCTTTGCGGGTCAGTATCTGGCACCGGTGCTCCGGTACAGTCCTTCACCGAAATTGCATCTTGATGTGGGCCTGTTCGCCGGCCTTCCGGTGGGTGATCTACAGCCGTTTCATACGGTACAGCCGATCCTCTCTGCCGAATATGAAATGATTCCCGCTATGCGTCTGGTAGCCGGCACCATTCACCGTAATCACCCCTTCGTCGATGCCATCTTCAATGATGCGATGCTGTTCTCACGCCCGCTCGAACAGGGCTTCCAACTGCTGGTCGATCGCAGACATTACCAGCAGGACCTCTTCATCAACTGGAATCAGGTCGAGACGTTTCAGAAGGCGGAGCGGTTCGATGTCGGCTATGCGGGGCGTGTAGCGGCCGGACCCTTTTCACTCAACGGCCAAGTCTATTGGTCCCATTCCGGCGGCGCACAGTACTCTGAATCGAGAACCTTCTTCGGTCCGGGCCTTCCGCGCGATCGCCCTGCGGGGAACAATTTCCTGACTGCTTTCGGCCCGCAAATCACCCTTCAACCTCGACAGTATTGGTCCGCCGTGCCCTGGTTTCGGGAAATCGACGTCATGGTCCTCTACCTGACCAGCCAGAATGAGCCCACCCAAGCAGGCTCGCCGATTGTCCGTGGCCGGGGGTATCAATTGACAGCCGGGGTAAATCTCGACGGCTGGCGGCCTTATGTCACATTGTGGCGCGGAGAGCATTTCGTGACGGAGCGAGGCGATCCGGCGTACTATGCCGGCGATTTTACTGAGTTCGGCATCCTAAAAGACGTCGCCTTACCCGCAGGATTTTCTCTGCGGATCGGTGGGTTCGGACGGATCATCGATCATCATCTGACTCACACGGGCTATGCCTTATTGAACTGGTCTTGGAATCAGTCGCCTTGGCGCGGTTTCTGCCAACGACCTACGCTATTGCACCGGAGCGAGTCCTCATGTAGTCAGTTCTGAGATACACTTCTCTCTTGCCACCCCAAACCAGGCCCGTTAGAGTAGCAGCGTAAGTGCTGGTTGAGGCCGTTTGTTGTCCTGTATGAGGAGGGCGCATGCGCCGTTGTTCTGTCGGTCTTCTATTTCTAGCCCTGCTGTGCATTCCCACCATCATCCGTGCTGAAACCTATATTGCTGCAGGACTCGGCATGAATATTCCCAGCTTCGACACCACAGATGCCGGGAAAGTCTCGCTGCAGAAAGACCTTTTCTACGGCGGAAAAATCGGTCATTACTTCAACGATCGCGGCTACAACTGGTTCGGCCTGGAGGTGGACGCGTACCGTTCCACCCCCGGCATCAAACAACAAACGCTGCCGACCTCCGGCAATCCGGCCCTGTCCGGAAGTATTCCCGGAGCCGACTTACAGGTTCACTCACTCGCCTTTAATGCCCTGGTTCGAGTAACCGGGTACCAGTACAAGGTGGAGCCCTATGCCGGCCTTGGAATCGGATTGAATGTGGGAAATATTTCCAATGGGAATTTCAGGCCGGAAGCGTCGTTTGCGCCAAGTTTCAACGTCCTAGCCGGAATCCGCTACTACCTGACCGATTCTATTGCCCCGTTCCTTGAATACAAATACAATTTCGCGCAATTCAATTTTAGTCGCGATAACATCACTGCAGACTATCGAGCCAATCTGTTCATGTTCGGCATCGCCTACCATTTCGGACGATGAATGTTGCCGCGCGTGATTCTCATTCCGTAGATTGGCGCACGCTCGGTCCGGCGGCTAGCCCGCGGGGTATCGTTACACGGGACCCGGCAAGGTCGCACCTCGTTCTCACCATCGTGTCGTAGGAAGAACTAACAAGTTAGTCCTGGGTATTGGACGCCCGAAAGTCTTGCGCAGATTTGAGATACGCGAGAATGCTCGATTTCGGCACCTTCAGCGCCTGAAACGCATGCCTGATCAAGGTATGCGCCCCTTCCACTTCAGGCAGAATGATTTCCGTCGCGCCCACATCCTTTAAATCTTCAGCTTCCCGGAATCCATGCGCCCGGACGAGGACGGGGACTGTTTCATTCAGTGCCCGGAGCCGCCGAAGGGTCAATGAGGCCTCGTGGATGACCGGCAGCGCAACAATCGCCAAGGCTGCGCGCCGCGCTCCGGCCGCATGCAACAGCTCGGTTTGCGACGCATCCCCATACACACAGGAAATGCCCCGGCGACGCAACTGCCGCACGAGATCCGGGTCCCGTTCGATCACCGTATACGGAATCTTGAAGTGATCGAGCGCCAATCCCACCGTGCTCCCCATACGACCGAAGCCGCAGACCACGACATGCCCGGAATGCTCCTCCTGGACTCCGCCTTGAGCGGGCACGGCACCCCGCCCCATGCGAAAATGCAGTGCGGCGATCCACCGCGGCGCATATCGGACGAGCGGCGCGTTCAGGATAATGCTCAGTAGCGAGGCCGCAAGCGTGGCATTGTAGACATCCTCGCCCACATGGCCAGCCGATTTAGCTACTTGCACCAGCACAAACGAAAATTCGCCGATCTGCGTGAGTCCCGCGCCTACGAGTAATGCCGTGCCCCACGAATAGCGGAAGAGCCGCACAACAAGGCTCCAAATGGCAAACTTCCCGACGATAATTAACCCCAGCATGAGGCCGAGCAACGGCAGGTTGGACCACACCACACGCGGATCGATCAGAATGCCGATGGTGACAAAGAAGAGCGCGACAAATGCGTCACGGAGCGACAAGAGCCGGGCGAGCGTTTCGTGACCGTACTCAGACCCGCTGATGATCAACCCAGCCAGGAATGCGCCAAGGGCGAGGGACAATCCCGCCATCTGCGTCACCGCGGCCGTCCCGATGCCCAGGGATAACGAGACCAGCAGAAAGAGTTCCGCATTTTGTGTCTTGGCGATGCGGGTCAACAACGGAGGAATGGCTTTGGCGGCGAGATAGGAGAAGGGAACGAGAATCAAAACGGCCAGCCACAACGCTTTCCCGATAGCTGCCAGGCGGCCCGGTTCGAACGCGCCGAGCGCGGGCAGCAACACGGTGAGCACCACCACCGCCAGATCCTCCACCAGCGTGATCCCGATCATCACCCTGCCATGTTTGGCTCGCAGATCTCCGCTGTCCAGCAGCAAGCGCGCGAGGACCATAGTGCTGGCCACAGAGACGACCGCGCCGATCACCACGCTGTTGATGACATTCCACCCCATCACATGGCCGACGCCGACGGACAGGAGGATGGAGAGGAAAATGCCGAGCGGTCCTCCCAGCAGGGCGACCCAGCGTACGCGTAACAAGTCGTTCAGCGAAAACTCGATTCCGATGCTGAACATCAGCAGGATGACCCCGATCTCGGCAAACAATTCGAAACTGTGGACATCCGAAATGGAAGGACCGGGCGTCAACGGGCTGATCAAAATTCCCCCGAGGACATACCCTAAAATCAAAGGCTGGCGAAGCAGATACGCGGAGGTCCCACCGACGACGGCGGCGACGAAGACATAGGCGAGATCTCGAAAAAAAATAGGATCAGGGGTCATGCATCCTTTCTGACAACAAGATCGTCCTCCGCCGGCCTCGCGGTCCGGCGATATCTATTCGAGAGCTACTGCAGGTCGCGACAGGCTACTGATTGAGAATGCGGGATTGCTGGTTCCCGCAGTTACGCGCGCCGATCCTAACGGCCGGCGACTGTGTAACCATACCAGATCAAGCTGCCGTTCGGACAACCGACGAGAATCAAGTTTTCGTATTCTACCCATTTCACACTGGAAGGCGGAAGTGTGGTGCACGGTCACAGAAAGCTGCTTGCGCAGATGCCGGTCGATCTTCGGCCGGTCTTACGGCAAACCGTTGTATCACGGAATCGGGAGGCCAGGTTTGACATTCGGGCGCGGAGGATAGGCTCAAGGATCTACAGCGTCGTACTAAGATGGTCGCGGGTTCTCGTAGGCCGAGTTCACACGACGTGAATGATTGGAGGAATCCTCCGGCGGGAGCGAGAGAGACTTCGGCTATAGCCGGTACGCACGCAGTGCGGTTTGGAGGCGCCGGGCGGGTTCGAACCGCCGCATCGCAGTTTTGCAGCTTGCCCGAGGGCTCTACGACCGATGATGATCAACAGGGACGGACAGAGAAGACTAATTAGGAAGATCAATAAGTTATGGCGCTTTCACTACGCCCTACCGAGACTGACTAGGATTCCGAACCGGGAGCAAAATCGGGAGTGGAACCGGGAGTAAAACCGGGATCAGGATTTTTACCTGTCAATACGATTGAACAGAGACTTCTGAAGCACTCGTCTGTGGGGCAAATTGGCTCGCTCAACGACACCGTGTCGAACTAGCTACCGGTCCTCTCTCGCTAACGCATCGGCTCTTCGGTGGCTTCCCGGTATGAAGCCGTATTGCTCAACTGTGCAGCATGAATCAAGAAGAGTTTATATTCAGGTGCCGGTGTTGATAGCTTCTTTAAACTTCCTCGTAGCATATCGGCTTGCTGCTGTAACAGTATCGGCGGGGTTGTTGCAGCAGGCTTCCATCACTTGAGGCCATGATAAACGCACCTTTCCGGTTTGGCCACGCAGCAAAGGACGATCGGACTCTCTTTTTTGAGGGTCTTCGATTAAGAGATCATCAAACGCTGCTAATGCACGGTAATTCTTTGAGAGGACCACCCAATAATAAAAAAGACCGAAGAAGCTTACTACGGCACCTAGTACGGTATCCTTCGGATGTGCAATTAGAACTACGGCATGAGAAGGGGGCTGAAAATTGAAACTGCCAAATAGTAATCGCTCATCTATCAAAATACCACAGCACTTCCCGTCCGTATCGCCATGCAGAATAAATCTTCGAATCTCATTAAAATCTGCACTCAGCACAGGGAATCGCAGTTGAGCGAATCTTTCAAACGCTACTTTAGATGCCAAGCGCCTCAAAGGAAGTCCTCCCAAATCAATGGAAAATTCGGCCACTGATTCAGGTGGTGCGATGCCATGCAAATCCCTGTCTATCCACCGAATCGATGGGTTTTGCGTCGACATTTCCAACTTCTTAGCTTCGACTTTCTCAGGGGGGCCAAAAAGCGAATAACTAATTTTCCCTCCTTCATCTTCAGTTTTATGGATGATTACTGAATCGATTTCACCATGCTCATCAAGCCAAACGTCCTTTGTCATACCAGCAAAACTCAATTTTGCTCTTACGCGTACTACGTCGCGAAATCGGCCTCGAATGCCCCAAACACTTCGGAAAAAGGCAAAGGATCTAAGAATAGGATTTTCAACATATTGATTAATATGCTGGTTGCACTTCAAACAAACCGTTTCAGTAGTGGAGAGAACGCCACCTAATGCATATGGAAATATATGGGCATCGGATGGCCGTTGCTCTGACTCGCTACAACTGCAGTAAATGCAAGTGAATGGCATCTGTATGTCGCCAGGTAAGAGATAAACACTATCGGGGAAGAGCTTGGATTTCAACATGCCTACACCTGAAATTCACCTTGGCATAGCGTTCAGACTAATACTCAACCGCGGTGTCCTACTTTGACCATATAGATCAAGTGAAGCGGGGGCTGCGCCCCCGAGCCCCCCGGCCGTCCGGCCCCGGCAGTCCGGAGCGGCCGGCGGGCCTTCGTGGTCAGCATATTTCGCGTCTAGTTGATAATCCTGGTCAGAAAAAGTCTTCATCTCAACTCTGCATAGGCCACTAATTCACCAAGGGGGACGGCCAAGCTAGCGCATCGCCGTCACCATTTGAAAATAACCCTGCATTTCCTCCCTCTCACCCCCTGAGAAGCCAACAGGTGGTGACAGGGTGGGGCCATATAGAGCCTACAACTAAGTATTAGAAGTAAAGATTTGTGAGTACCAGCATAGAAGTGACCACCTGTTCCCAGGTGGTCACCGTGTTCTGGAACGTGCGAGCGAAATAGACTAGCGACTGAGAATATCGAGGATTTCATCCAATGGTCGAATGGTCCCCAACAGGAGAGGATCACCGAAACGCCTGTTATGACGGTTCTCCTTGACCTTGAGCAATCCAGTCACAAGATTGTTGAAATCATCCAGCTTGGATGTTTCAAAGTAGGTAATAAAATCCCAATCATCCAACCCGCTGGAGTGATAGAGCTTCCGTTTCACCGTCTTCAAGTATGCGACCGTCGCATCCGTGTGTTCCTTCATCAGGCCTGTTCGGGTGTCTTGTCCAGAAATCCACCATTCTGCGTCCTTGCGTATAGGAACCACTATAACGTATGGGCTGCCCTGAGGTGGCGGTGTCTTCAACTCCCCCTTCAGTTCTTCTGGGAAGCTAGGGACATAATTTAGGGTTTTGGTGATGCCATTGAAGGTGTCAGTATTTTTCATATCCATCCCCATAGTGGTCCCCATGAGGTCTAACAAGAAGTTCTGATTATGAACCATCTCTTTCGAGTGAATCCTGACAAGTACATCAGCTCTCTCAGACAGACCACGAAGCAAATGCGTATCGACTATTAACTTATCGGCGTGCTTTTCGAACACCTTTTTCATTTCGGAGGCCGCCTTGACACGCGCTTCATGATCCATCTGCCACCAGTGCTCCCCCATCTTGAACACAGCAAACGTTGCGTAGACACCAGGATCCTTTAAGAGCTTGTCGTGATCCATGGCCGCCTCACTCACTACAGACAACATGGGAAGGAAGCATAATAGAAGCGCAACCATCGAAATCTGACTGATTCTCTTCATAAGTCCGTTCTCCTTTTCGGTTAAAAGGGCTGGTACAACCCAATGCATGGTCAAGCATAGCCCTGCCCCTTCACATCGATCTCACGAAATTGTCACATTTTTATCACGCCTGATGTGGCGAGCGGCCCGTAACGGTCGAGAACAATAGAGACTAGAAGTGCACGGTGGGCAGTTCAAAGCTGATGATGGTTCCGATGTTAGGTATACTCTCTGCTCGAATTGTACTTCCATGTAGCTCTAGGATTCGCTTAGTAATGGCCAGCCCGAGCCCAGCTCCTCCAGGCTGATTTTGTCGATTCGCCCTATAAAAACGATCAAAAATATAAGGCAAGTCGTGATCAGCGATACCACAGCCAGTATCAGAAATTCGTATCATAACCGAGCCGGATTCGTGGCTTAACGAAATCGCAATGGTCCCTCCGCTCGGTGTATAGCGAGTAGCATTATTGATTATGTTTTCTAGCGCCCGCTCGATGAGGCCGATATCAGCCTCCACAAATGGCAGATCATCTGTAAAACTGCTCTTTAGGGCTATCCCCCTATTTGCGACGGTGAGTTGAAACTTTTGACACACATCCTGGACAAGCTCGGCTAAAGAAAATTGTTCGCATTGAATGCGAGCTTCACGCGAATCTAAGCGAGCCAATTCAAAGAGTTCCCCCACAAGCTCCCTAAGCCGTTGGCTTTGCTTGAGGGCAATGTCGAGAAACGTCCGGTATTCCTCTCGTGTAAGCGTCCCTTCTTTCATCAGTAACGTTTCCAGATACCCATGCAAGGATGCCAGGGGGGTACGCAAATCATGGGACACATTGGCCACCAACTCACGCCGAAGGATGTCCGTCTGCTTCAAAGTGGCCACTTGCTGAAGAATTCGTTCTACCATCCGATTGAATGTGGACCGGAGCCGATCAATTTCATCACTATTCCGCTCAGGAATGAAATCCTGAGGATGCAGCTCGAGCGCCTCTGAAAAATCGCTCTTTGCGAACGTTTCCATCGTCGATGCTAGTTTGGTTAACCTTCTGGTGAGCATGTTGAATAGAAAGAGACCGCCCAAAAGAGCGAACAGTAAGCCGGTAAGTGCTGCCCAGAGACTCAGCCGGAAGATGTAGCTCCGATTCAGCATATCGGCGACGGAGTCATACTCCTCTCCGCCAAGGACAATGTACAGATATCCTGTTGGTTGTCCGTGTAAGGGTATGGCTGAAACAGAAAAGACCTTCTGGCGAGTCGCATCACGGGGATCGTCACCAAGAATAGGAAATGCGTCCGCCTCGGTGAGAAAACGATGTATTGGTTCTAACGAGACAGCCGAGCGCTTGACCTTCTCAGTGGGAGCGGAGAAGTTGACTATGCCCCCATTCTCATCAAGCAAGTACATCTCAATGCTCGGATTGATAACCATAAGTAGGTGAAACAGTTCTTTCAGAGCGTACGGACTCACCTCTCCTTGGCTGCTTAGTAACTGGTCAGCAACAATGTTTCTGGCCAGAGCACGGTTCAGCTTCTGATTCACTTCCTGCTGATACATGCGCGTCGTGAAGACCGTTAGGAGAGTGTATAGAACCCCAACCGCACAAAACAGGAAGAGCAACACAAGGGCGAGTTTGCCGTAGAGTGACCGCGACATGGTCAGTCCTTTAAGCCGGATCCTTCTAGTTCACAGAATTTGTATCCGACGCCCCACACAGTCAGAATAAAGTCGGGCTTGGCCGAATCCTTTTCAATCTTGGCGCGCAATCTGTTGATATGGGAATTTACCGTGTGTTCATAGCCGTCGTGACCGTAACCCCAGACCGAATCGAGAAGCTGACTGCGCGTATAAACTCGGCCTGGATGGGATGCAAACTGCAGGAGCAAATCGAACTCTTTGGCCGTGAGATCCCTCAAGCTGCCTCTCACTGTGACCTTCCGTTTTTCAACATCGATGAAGAGGCCCTTTGCGCGGATAGTTTTCTGAAGGTCCTGCGTCTTATCTCTAAATGCTTCAGAACGGCGGAAGAGGGCCTTTACACGTGCGAGCAGTTCTCGAACACTAAATGGTTTAGTAACATAGTCGTCAGCACCAACTTCCAGCCCAAGGACCCGGTCTATTTCTGAGGATTTCGCAGTCAACATGAGGATGGGTGTATAGGTGGGGAGCGATCGAAGCTGCCGACATATCTCTAACCCGTCGATGCCAGGCAGCATCACGTCAAGAATAATAAGGTCATATCTCTTCGAGAGCACACATTGAAGGCCATCCTCTCCGGTTTTGGCGATCTCTACGGCATATGCGGTGTCGGTCAGGTGCATCTCCAAGAGCCGACCAATATCTAAGTCGTCTTCTACGACAAGAATTTGTTTAGCCATAAAAACCATATATTCGAGGCAGCAGGAATGCCTTTAGCATAGCGTCCGTCACAAATTCATCACAGCCATAGATTATAGACCCAACTGAAAAAATCCTGGCATGCTGAGGAAATGTCCGCTTTCAATGCCAAGGCCTGGTTTAATCGAGCGAATATTCCATGTGGCGGTAGCCGAGAATTTTAAGAATCGAGACTACGAGTGGTCAGCCCCGCACAGTCGATACAGAGCCAGATTTCGCATGTGACGTCATGCTCCCTATAACAAAACCGCACCCACGCCCGTTCAAATTGGCAAAACTCGCAGAGCCGTTCCTTCGTATGCTCAGAACAGAGCCAGGCTTTGCGCGCACGATCATACGTGGTGGCTTCCCGTCTGCAACCTGCCGGCCCAAATAGACTCGGCAGCTTCAGATCGCATCGATGCCAGATCATCCTCACACCTCCTGATAGACAAGCCCCTTCCCCAGCACGAGTTGCAGAATGGTGCCGCTAAACCAAATGGGATGCCCTGACAGCAGATCCTCCCAGGTCTTGATGAAAACGATCCTCGGGATTTCAATCTCGCCTCTGATCCGTCGGTAGGCATTCCTGGTCGACCATTGATGCCGCATCTCCTCCCACAGTCGGCTGATGGGAAAGCCCAGCGACCGCTTCCAGGACCAACACATATTCACGTAGCCACATTGATCCTGGACGTACTGGCTGATGACATAGCGGCTGAGACGGTTTCGTGAACGATGGCTAGGCTGATAGGCCTTGATCCAGACCACCGGAGCCCCGTGGAGGGCTTGCCACTGGGAGGAAAGCCATTCCTGAGAGATCCAGAAGCGGCGGGCGCGCTCCCCGTCCGGCACCCGCCAGGCCCAGAAGATATGGAGGACGCCATGCCCTTCCTCAGTCCGGACCTGGTAATACTCCAACCCCTGAAAGCCGAGCTGGCGTTCGATCCGCTGACGCAGTTGTTTATGATGGTAGGTCAGCTTCTCCGCATCCCCGCCTTCTGCCGTGGAGAGCGTGACCCAGAGCACCTGGAACTGGTGGCATTCCCAGAACCAAAGCAGCGACCGGACGCGGTGATAGCCTCGTTTCTGCTTTCGCGTCCATTCCCCGGCGACGGGCTCCCGCCGGAACTCCTTCCAGCGGCTCATCGGGCACCTTCCGCTTGAGGGATGGCAGGTCTGAGGCCGGCAGACAGAATCCGTTCGAGTTCTTCGATGGGAATCCGTACGGCGCGCACCGACGGCTTCACATAGGCGATCTGCCGTTTCAGGATGTATTTCCTGATCGTGCTTTCCTTCAGCCCTAACCGGTTCGCGGCTTCTCGAATAGTGATCAATTGTGTACTCGGGACCATCGGGCACCTCCTTGGTAATGAGTGAATCATTTCTGTTATGCCTAATACTTATTAGGCATAACGCTCATTGACATGCATTACCATTGACGAGGTACACTCCCCAAGAGTTTTCAGTCCCAAGGTGCCTCGTTCACCTCCAGTTTTTTCATATGAAATGGGGTGGAGTGATGAAGCTGCCGAAGCCAGCTACAGAAGGAGAGGTCAGATGACCATAGACCGTGCCGCAATTTTTGAGCAGTTCTACGGCGAGATGAAGAAGGCCAGAGAGCGGATTCTCACCACAGCAGACGGCGAAGTCGGCTGGCTCTTGAAGTTTATCCAGACCGACCTAGAAGCTCTCACGCCAAGTGAATGGATGGTCCTGGCTTTCGAGGTGGCCAGCTTTGTGGATGACGTCGCGAATCGCCATGGGGAGGAAATCGCGACAGAAGGAGGGTGGAGCGTCCAATCTATCCCAGGAGAGAGGTTTCGTGGCACTATTCCAAGCAGCGCAGAGGCCAAGGAGGTTCAGACCATGGTCCTCCACAGCCTGGAAAACTTATGGGAAAAGGCAGTGACTGCCTTCACGTTCCCTCAATTCACCATCATTGTCACACTGCCTGGCGCGGACCACGAACGAAAAGGGAATGTGTTTGTTGCCACAAAGCGAAAAGTGAAGGAGTTTGAATATCGGTTCGCCCATTTATTGGTCGACTATTCCGGGCGAATTCGCCGTTGCCCAGAATGCCAACGGATTTACTTAGCGATTCGGTTTGATCAAACATACTGCGGTCCTCGGTGCCAGACACGAGTGGCCACTCGTAAATGGCGAGGGAAACATCTACCGAAGAAACAAAAAGCCTCAGTAGGTAGGACTGGCACAACGGCGGATTCCGACATGAAAAACCGAAAGGGAAAGCCCGATGGCAAGGCGAAACGGTAAAGACCGTGGGGTGGTGTTTAAGCAAGGCGGCTGGTGGGTTCGCCTGTATGTGAATGGCCGGGAGAAATGGTTCCGGGCGGACTCCAAAAGCCAAGCCAAGACGCTGTACGGTCGGCTGCGGTCCGAAGCTCGCGAGAATCGCTACTTTCCCGAGAAGTATGCCGTCTCCAAGGAGTTGACCCTCCGGGCATGGATTGCGCGGTATCTGGAAGGGGTGACCTCGCCAGGTCTTCGGAATGTGCATCGCTATGGAAAGTTCTGGTCGAAGCTCCTAGGGCGCAAGCTTCTGACCGAGATCACCGCCGAGGACTTACGGCATATCCAAGCCAAAATGAAGCACAAGGGCACACGCACCGCCCGAACGATTAACCGCTACTTTGGAGCCTTACGACGTATCCTGAACCTGGCAATTGCCGATGGTCTGCTTTCGGCCAATCCAATCAAGGGCGTGAAGTTCTTTTCCGAGCCAGCCGGGAGGCTTCGCTTCCTGAATGATAAGGAAATCTCCAGCCTCCGGGATACCTTGCCTCCGGAGCACTGGTTGATTGTGGCTTTCGCTCTCGAAACAGGCTTACGCCTCACCGAGCAGTTTCATTCGCGCTGGGACTGCCTGAACACCGAACAGGGCATCCTGACCATTCCCCTGAGTAAATCCGGCAAGACTCGCCACGTTATTCTGACCGATGCCGCGCTAGAAATCGTCAAGGCTCTCTCCTCCTGGATGCATAGCCCCTTTCTCTTTCCAAGTCCTCTCACCTCCGCACAACCGATGCAGGGGCGCAACTTTGTGGTGAAGATCTACGAGCCAGGATTGAAGCGGGCAAAAATCGAAGGAGTGACCTGGCACACCTTACGACATACCTTCGCGTCTCGGGCTGTGATGGCGGGAGTCGATATCCGTACTGTCCAAGAATTGATGGGCCATTCCACGATCACCATGACGATGCGTTACGCCCATCTCTCCCCGGCTCATTTACGAACCGCAGTGAATCGAGCGAGTTTGGGAGCGATTGCCGCGAAAAGTGCGAGTGGAACCGGGAGTAAAACCGGGAGTAGCGATAATCAGCGGGTGGAACAGGGTCCGGTCAGAATCACCGAACCCTCTGAGATATCTATAGGAATGGGTGGAGGCGCCGGGCGGGTTCGAACCGCCGCATCGCAGTTTTGCAGACTGCTCCCTTAGCCACTTGGGTACGGCGCCACGGGTCGGATTATAGAAGGGGGAGCTTCAGGAACTCAACCGCGAAGAGGAGAGAAACAGAGGAAACTTCACCGCACACTGCAGGACATCACATGCCGGACGGCTAGGGCTTGCTCGGGAGCACCGGAATGTCGCGGACGATGGTGGACTGCTCATCCGGCGAGTGGCCCATCAATTCCCAGCCTGCTTCGGCCTCGTCGCCCAACGCCGATCCATTGTGCGTCACGCCGGCCGCCTCCGCTTCTTTTTCCTTGGCCAGCAGCTCGACTTCATGAATGAGCGTGTCCATGAGTTCGTCCATGGGCACCTTGCGCATCAGCTTTCCCTTCTTGAAGAGAATGCCTTTGCCTTCGCCGCCGGCAATGCCAATATCGGCTTCCTTGCCTTCGCCGATGCCGTTGACCACGCAGCCGAGCACGGAGACATTCAACGGCGTCTTGATGTGCCCCAGTTTCTTTTCCAACTCATTGGCCATGCGCACCACATCGATTTCGACCCGGCCGCAGGTCGGACAGGCAATCACGTTGATGCCGCGATGACGCAGCTCCAGCGACTTCAAGATTTCGAAACCGACCTTCACCTCTTCCACCGGATCGGCAGCGAGCGAGACGCGCAGCGTGTCGCCGATGCCTTGCGAAAGCAGCCAGCCGAGGCCGATGGCCGACTTGACCGCGCCGGTCATGGCCGTGCCGGCTTCGGTGATGCCGATGTGCAACGGATAGTTGGACTGAGTGGAGAAGAGATAATAGGCGTCGATCGCATGGTGGACATCCGAAGCCTTGAGCGACACCTTCATGTTGGTGAAGCCTTCGTCTTCGAGCGCATGCACGGCATTCAATGCCGATTCGGAGAGGGCTTCCGGCGATGGCCAGCCGTACTTATCCAGCAGCGGCCGCTCAAGCGAGCCGCCGTTCACCCCCACGCGGAGAGGAATGCCTCGCTCGTTGACGGCTTTAATGACTTCCTGCACTTTCCACCAGGCTCCGATGTTGCCGGGATTGATGCGGACACAATCGACGACTTCGGCCGCCTTCAGGGCCAAACGATGATCGAAGTGGATGTCGGCAATCAGCGGCACCGTCATGGCCGCCTTGATTTTCGGCAGGGCTGCAGCCGCCTCGTCATCCGGAACGGCCACGCGAATGAGCTCGCAGCCGGCGGTTTCCAATTCCCGGATCTGTTCCACCGTCGCCTTCACGTCGCGCGTATCGGTGGAGCACATCGATTGAACCGAAATCGGCGCATCACCGCCGATCTTGACCGATCCTGCCTGAATCTGCCTGGTTTTCTTTCGAGTGATGTGCATGAACTCTCTCTATTGTTCTGTGACCGCTCTTTTCAACTCACCACCCACAACTCGGCACTGAGACCTCGCGCCTTGGTCAGCTGCCCTGCTCATCGCCATGGGGCAAACTGCCGACGAGCGAGGCCAAGCGAGCGGCATCGTCCGCCACCACACCGGCTCCGAACAGAGACTTGACACTGTTATAGATGCCGTCGGCTGTCAGGCCATACCGTTCCCGCAACAGATCCTGCGGCCCCTGTTCGATGTACCAATCAGGCAATCCCAGCACCTTGGTGCGCAACATGAGCCCTGCTTCGGAGAGCGTCTCCAAGACGGCCGATCCAAATCCGCCCATCTTGCAGCCTTCTTCCGCGGTCACCAGGCACCGCACGTTCTTCGCGGTCTTGAGGATGAGTTCGGTATCCAGCGGCTTCGCAAATCGGGCGTTGACGACGGCGGCGGAAATGCCTTCCTGCGCCAACCGCTCGGCGGCTTTCATTGCCGGCCAGACCGTCACGCCGATCGCGACGATCGCCACATCCGTGCCTTCCCGCAACAATTCGCCCTTGCCGATCGGCAAGGCAGTGGGCTCAGGATCCATCGGCACACCGAGGCTCACGCCGCGCGCGTAGCGCACGGAAGCGGGCCCATCGAAACTCACACAGGTCTTGATCATATGCTGCAGTTCATTCTCGTCCTTGGGTGCGGCCACGACCATGTTTGGCACATGCCGCAGGAACGCGAAATCGAAGGCGCCGTGGTGGGTGGTGCCGTCCTCAGCCACCAGCCCGCCCCGATCGATGCAGAACGTCACCGGCAGGTTCTGAGTGGCCACGTCGTGCACGACCTGATCGTAGGCCCGTTGCAAGAAGGTCGAATACAGGGCCACCACCGGCTTCATGCCTTGAGCCGCCATACCGGCTGCAAAAGTCACGGCATGTTGCTCGGCGATACCCACATCATAGATGCGGTCCGGGAACTCTTTTTCAAACGCATTCAGCCCGGTCCCCTCGCACATGGCGGCGGTGATGGCCACCACCCGCTTGTCTTGACGCGCAACCTTGATCAAGGCATCGACGGCCATGCTGGTGTAACTGGGACGCACGGCTTTTTTCGCCGGCACGCCGGTTTCACGCACGAACGGCGGGCAGGCATGGAACCAGACGGGATTGTCCATGGCGGCCTGATAGCCCAAGCCTTTTTTCGTGATGACGTGCAAGAGCACCGGGCCCTTCATTTTCAGCACGTTTTCCAAGGTCGGCAGGAGATGCTCGAAGTTGTGGCCGTCGATCGGCCCCGCATACTGGAAGCCCAACTCCTCGAACAACAGTCCCGGAAGGATCGCACCCTTCGCCAATTCCTCAGCCCGCCGGGCAATCTTCTGCACTTCCAATCCGATGTGGGGAATCTTGCGCAGCAGCTGGCCGGTTTCTTCGCGCATCCGGGCGTAAAACTCGCCTGTGAAGGTTCGATTCAAGTAGGCGGAAATGGCTCCCACGTTTCGGGAAATCGACATTTGATTGTCGTTCAGCACGACGATAAAGTCCTTATTCGTGCCACCCGCGTGGTGCAAACCTTCAAGCGTCATTCCGGCCGTCATTGCGCCGTCGCCGACGACGCAGACGACTTTATGTTTTTCACCCCGCTGTTCGCGCGCTTCCACCATCCCGAAGGCAGCCGAGACACCGGTGCCCGCATGCCCGGCGTTGAAGGTGTCATAGACACTTTCTTCACGCTTGCAGAAGCCGGACAATCCGCCGTACTGCCGCAAGGTATGGAACTGTTCGCGCCGCCCGGTGAGCAATTTGTGAGTATAGGCTTGATTGCTCGTGTCCCACACGATTTTGTCTTTCGGCGTATCCAGGAGATATTGCAAGGCGACCGTCAATTCCACGACACCCAGATTGGAAGCCAGATGGCCCCCGACATTCGAAACCACCGCGAGGATCTGCTCACGAATCTCCTGGCATAGTTCCGGAAATTGTTCAGGGGACAGACGCTTCAAATCCGCGGGGCTGTGGATATTTTTTAGCAGAGACATTGCACAATCTCCTTGTCAAGGCATGACAATTGGACGCAGGTATTCATATTCGTGGAAAACAATCGTATTGAGAAGGTCGTGGCGAAGCAGCGAAAGAAGTTCGTACAAGTCGCCTCATCCTCACATATGGACAAGCCTGTGTCAAGATTCAGCTGATCCTCCGGTCGCCTCCGCTCATCGCGTTACGACCGGAACCGGTAGGTCAGAACCGTGGACAGCGTAAAGTCGGCCGCGCTCCCGGTGATGAAATCCAGATTCTCGACGCCGTACAGTTGCCAGATCAACTGGGGCAGCAGGCGGTAGCTCACGCCCAGCACCGACTCGGTCACTCCCTTGTCCAGGACGCGTGTTCCCGTGCCGTGGAAGGGCGGAGAATAGTAGTCGAACTGCGCCGTGATGGAAAAATTCTCCGTCCAGAGATACTCCACGGCCACCAAGCCAGTGACCACCGGCTGTAGACTCAGTCCCGCGATCCGCCCCGTGGGAAAGATGCCGTTGACGTTGACGTACAAGATCCAGCCGGTCGCGAAGGTCTTATCCAGAGCGAGTCCGATGCCGCCATCCGGGTGGCCGCTCCCGAATACTTCCCCCGTGTCCCCCGTCGGAGCTTTCACGGCCACTCGAACCGACAACGCCGGCCGGCTCGCCGTTTCCTGCAACAGCTGGTATTTGCCGTAGAATGACACATCGCCTAGCCCTGTGGCGTTTTCCGAACCCTGAAACACCGTGCGGCCGCCCTTGGAAATGTTGAAGGCGTATCCGAGATCCCGCAGAGCCTTCCGGGGAGGAGACACTCCAGTGGTGCCACGTTCCACACCGAGGATCGGCCCTTCCATAAAGCCGCCGTACCGATGATAGGCCGGAATTTCCGCGCCTAGCTCCAACCGATCGGTAACCCCGTAGCGCAGGAAGAGCCCGGCGCGGACCGTTTCAAACTTCATGGTCACACTGGCCTGCGCCTCCTGATCGCTGGCGATCGACGCGGTATTGGCCGCCTCGAGGCGAACATCGAAGTCCCCCTTGCGCAGCACAGCCGCGCGCTCGCCGGGCATGGCCAGCACTAGTTGGTCCAGCGCTTGAAAGTTCCTGACGGGAAAGGGACCAAAGCCCTCCGCCCCGGCCGGAACCGGCAGTCCGCAGAGAAGCCCGATCATGCAGAAATGTAAGGCGATGTGCCGCATGAGTAATACCCGGCCGTTCACTCAGGCGTTCAGTAGGGAAAATCCAGCCCCGCGAAAATCGCTCCGCCTTCTCGGCTATAGCCGTAATCCAAACGACCGACTACATTCGGGCGGACAATCGCGCGAAACCCGACACCCGGCGTCATCCGGTAATCTTGAAAGCTGACATCCCGAAACGAGTTGAATACCTGCCCCGTATCCAGAAACGGCGCCAGTTCGAAATCCGCCGTCACCCCTGCCAGCTTGGTGCGTAGGATATGGATCCGTTCTTCGATACTGAGTGCGATCAGGTGTTTGTCGATATAGCGATCCATGCCGAATCCCCGCAGATTGTTCTGCCCGCCCAGTGAGGACTGTTCGAAAAACGGCACCTGCGAGCCGATCGTGGCCTGCAGATCGGCCCGGACAACCAGGATGGCACGCTTGGATTCGCTGGGAAACAACTTTTTGACCTCGATTTCGTACCGCGAATACACGGGATGATCGCCGTTTTTGACGTTTTGATTCAGCTCGGCATAGGCCATGACGGACATGCCGTCGGTGGGCGTGATCAGACTGTCGCGGGTGTCGTAATAGAAGGAGGCGCGATGGCCGACGATAATGGACTCGCCTTGAATGCCGTCCACCGTGGGAAATTGCTCCACTGAAAAGGGAAGGTCCGTGGCGCCACGCTGGAGCTGTACCTGCCGGACGCGCTGGCCGATAGAGACCTGCGTGACCTCGTTCGCATAGAGGCCGAGCCGCCAATTGGCGCGCGCCTCTCTCGCCGTGTAGTTCGACTCATCCGCTTGAACCGTCGATTGCCCCAGACCGAAAAACCGTGACGTCGCGTTCTTAAAGAACGTGCCGCCGAAGTTCAGAAAGTATTGCCCGTTTCCAAAGGCGGGGTCGACATAGTCAAACAGCACCTTGCGTTCGATCTTTTCGGTCAGCGAGGCGATCAACTTCATCTGACGCCCGCCCGGATCGTATTTGAAGAGATTGAAGACCGCCCGGCTGCCGACGATTGAATTCTGAATCAACATCGGGGCCATGAGATATTTCAATTCGCCGTCCGGATCGGAAATCAGAATCGGTGCAATCAAACCGGCGTCGTTGCCGTCGTTTTTGCTGGTGGACACGGAGGGAACGGGGAAGATTTGCGTATCCGCTGACGCCGGAGCCGAACTATTCGGCAACAGGAGTCCGGCCAGCGCCAGGAGAATACGGATCGACGAAAAATAATGTCGCTGCATGGCGCTCGCCGGAACGGTACTCTCTGTTGACACTACGGAGCTTTGATCTTGTCGGATTTCTTGCGGAGCTGGTCGACGAGGTCGGAGTACGAGGAGGTGTGAAGGATTTTCGTAAATTGTCCGCGGTAATTGTTCACGAGACTGACGCCATCGACCACGACGTCATAGACATGCCAATCGTTACTTTTGTTCAGCAACCGGTAGTCCATGGGGATTTCGGTTTTGCCGGACAACACCTTCGTACGCACTTCCGCATATTCTTTCTCCGTGCGTTCGTTGAGGTATTGCACGCCCTCGCCGGAATAGGTCTCGACCCGATCGGCGTAGGTATTGGTCAACAGCGTTCGAAACAGGTCGACGAACTCCTGCTTTTCCTTGTCGGACAATTGATTCCATTGCGCGCCCAACGATCGGCGCGACATCTCGGAATAGTCGAATCGCGCGGCCACCACTTTCTCCAGGCGTTGCCGCCGGTCTTCATGCTTGGCCGGCGCCTTGAGGTCCTTATCATTCAAGATCCTCAGCACCTCATCGACCGTGCCCCTGATTGACTCGGTCGCCGGCCCGGCCATGGCGGACGACAGCCCGCCCATGAACAGGTGCAGCGCCACGACGACACCCACGACCATCCGTTTTACAGCCATTCCAACACCTCTCCTATGAGTGGTGATCTCCTCGCCCCACCGGCGCGGGTCGAGCGTTCTCGCCTCCGACGCATGAGCCGATGCGACTAGTTGACCTTGCCATGTACATACTGGCTAACCAATTCTTCCAGATCAAGCCCTGACTCCGTGTCACGGATTTTGTCGCCTGGCTTCAGAGGATCACCGCCCCCGCCTACCGACAGCGCCAGGTACTTGTCACCGATGATGCCGCGGGTTTTTATGGAGGCGATGGTATCCGAATACAACTTCACCCCGTCCTGAATCGCCAGCGCCACCAATGCGCGGTCGCTGTTGAGGCCGATGGTGCGCACCCGGCCGACCTCGACCCCCGCAATTTCCACCGACGCTCCCGGCTTAAGCCCGGAGGCCGACGTGAACTCCGCCTCGATCGGATAGTTGTGCCCGCCGATGACCTCCAGCTTGCCCAGCTTGATCGAAAGATACCCCAGGCAGGCGATGCCGAGGAGCACGAAGATGCCGACCATCAATTCCAGTTTTGCGCGTTCCATACCGTCTCCTATCAGCGGCCTTCCGCCGGCAGCGCTTTCGGCGCGACCGTGCCTCCGACAAAAATAAACTCCCGAATCTCCTCATCGGTCGTCTTCACGAACTCACTCGAAGGCGCCATCTCGGCAATGCGGCCCTGTTTCAGCATCGCCACATAATCGGAAATACCGAAAATTTCCGGGATCTCGTGACTGACCATGACGGCCGTGAAGCGGAATTGCTGCTGCATGGCCACGATGAGGTCGTGAATAGCCTTTGCCATCAAGGGATCGAGACCCGTCGTCGGTTCGTCGAATAAAATGATCTCGGGCTCCATCACCAGCGCGCGAGCCAGTCCGGCGCGTTTACGCATCCCGCCGCTCAGCTCCGCGGGGAATTTGTGGCCCATCCCCTTCAGTCCCACCTGCTCCAACTTTTCCTCAACCCGCCTGGTGACGACGTCGCCCTTTAAGCGGAGCTTTTCCCGTAGAGGGAAGGCCACATTCTCGAACACCGTCATGGAATCGAATAACGCCGCGCCTTGAAACAGCATGGCGAATTTTTTACGGACCTCGTTGAGCGCGCGTCCTTTGAGGCGGGCAATGTCTGTCCCGTCGATCCACACTTCGCCGCGGTCCGGCTGCATCAGGCCGATGATGTGTTTCAACAACACACTCTTGCCTTCGCCGCTGCGCCCGATGATGGTCGTCAGTTTGCCCGAGGGAATAGTGAGGTTCACACCGCGCAGCACCGCCTGCTTCCCCAACGTTTTTTCAACACCGACGAGCTTAATCATGTGAATCCATCAGTGAGGCCATCAGCGTTCAGGAACCAGATCGCATTCAGAGGCTGAATGTTGAAGGCTGATGACTGACCGCTCTACAACAACACCGACGTCAGAAAGTAATCCCACACCAGGATCAACACCGCGGAAAGCACGACCGCTTCCGTCGTCGCCGTTCCGAGGCCCTCCGCACTGTGTTTGGTATGGAAGCCTTTGTAACAGCAAACCCAGCTGATCAACAGTCCGAAGCTGATGGATTTGAGAATGCCACCGTACACATCCTTCCACTCCACCGCCGATTCGATGGAACTCCAATAGGCGCCCTCGTTGCCGTTCAGCAACTGCACGCCCACCACGTAGCCGCCGTAGATTCCCACCACGTCGAATAAGGCCACCAGCAGCGGCACGGCGATGACGCTGGCGACCAGCTTCGGGCCGATCAGATATTGCAGCGGGTTGATGGCCATCGTGTCCAAGGCATCGATCTGCTCGGTAATCCGCATGATGCCGATCTCGGCCGTCATGGCGGACCCGGCGCGGGCCGTCACCATCAAGGCCGCAAGCACCGGCCCCAGCTCGCGAATGATGCTGAGCGCCACGGCAGACCCCAGCACCGCCTCGGATCCGAACTTTCTCAGTGTGTAATAGCCTTGCAAGGCCAGGACCATGCCGGTGAAGACGGCGGTGAGCACCACCACGAAGGTGGACTTGTAGCCGATAAAATTCAGTTGTTTAACGATTTGATAGAACCTGAACGGCGGGCGGGTCAGCCAGGCGAAGGACGAGAGGACGAACAGCATCATCCGCCCCATCTGCTCCGTCAGATCGATGGTCCACCGTCCGATGCGAGCAATACCTTCCACGCCTCGCCCTCCTCATGTCTCCGAACCGGACGACATCTCTCGTCGCGCCCGGTCAGCCGATTCCTTCACGCAACGCTCGATCGGCACAGGCTCGATACAAGTCCGTGAGCCGTGCGCCTGCCACCTGGCTTTGCGCCCGTAGACGATTGAGCCCGATCAAGCTTGAGGGATGCGCCAGGCACGCCGCCACACCCTTGGCCCATCCAGATGGCCTGAGAAACAGGTTGAAGTCAAGCGGGAGACTCTCATCTTCAAGATCCGACACCGTGCGCACAATCGCAAACGGAAGATGCTGCTCCTTGGTCACCAACCCCAAAGCCGCGCTTTCCATGTCGAGCCCGATCGCTCCCGCCCGTCCGGCGATTTCGCGTTTTTCCTCGGCCCGGCACAGCACTCGTGGAACCGTGACAAAACCTCCGGTGCGAATCGGCAGACCCTGCGTATGCGCAGCTTGCGTCACCCACTCGACCAGCGCCGCCCCGCACGAAACGGGCGGTCCGGCCGGCGCGCCGTTTTCCATGCTCACATCCGTCCCGATCAGTACATCGCCGATGCCGGCCGGTCCCAGGGCGCAAGCAAAGCCCGTCGACCAGATAGCCGTCAACCGTTGCGCCGCAAGAACGCTGGTGGCGGTCGCCGTGGCCCGCTCGGGACCGACCCCCATAGGAATGATCCACCATTCGACGAACGGTTGCCGCGCCACCAGACATCGAATCCCTCCGACGACCCGGATTTCGTTGACGGGCAAGGCTCGCCGCACGGCGCCCAACTCCCACCGGGTGGCGACAAACACACCGATCCTGGTCACGGTTGCTCCCGAAGACGGATGAAAGGAGAAGATGGACTCGATGAACACCCACGGTCAGCGAGGCGACCGGAATTGTCCTGATTGATAGGCGAGCTGGCGCAATTCATCCGCCCTCGTCGTGCCACGAGTTTTCAAATTGCGGTACATGGCCAGTGCCCAGAGAGGGAAATATTGGCAATACCAATGATAACGGAGATAGAACACACGCGGGAAACCGGTTCCGGTATGGCGTACCTCTGCCCATGACCCGTCCTTCCGCTGATTGCGAATGAGGTAATGAATACCTCTGGCCAGGCTGAATGAGTCCGTGACCCCGCCGGCCATGAGCGCCAAGAGGGCCCAGGCGGTTTGCGAGGGGGTGCTTTCGCCACGGCCGCTTTCCGCCACATCCGCATAGGAGAGGCAGGACTCGCCCCAACCGCCGTCGGGGTTTTGCTTCGATTCGACCCAGCTGACGGCCCGGCGGATATAGGGAGAGGAGAGATCCTCGCCGATGGCGCGCAACCCGGACAGCACCGACCAGGTGCCGTAAATGTAGTTGACCCCCCACCGGCCATACCAGCTGCCGTCCTGCTCCTGATCGTTTTTCACGAAGGTCAGCGCCGACGCGACGGAGGGATGCGTCCAGTCATACCCGAGCGTGGCCAGCATTTCGAGACAGCGCCCGGCGAGATCGGCCGTACTGGGATCCAGCAATGCGCGGTGGTCGGCGAAGGGAATGTAGTTGAACACAATGCGATTATTATCGACATCGTAGGCGCCCCATCCACCGTCGGATCCTTGCATGGCCGTGACCCACCGGCACCCCCGGCGAATCGCGAGCCGTTGCTGGTCTTCATCGGGGAGACGCACTTTGGCCAGCGCCATCAGGACGACCGCCGAATCGTCCACGTCGGGGAACAGCTCGTTCTCAAATTGAAAATACCAGCCGCCCGGTTCCGCGCCGGGTGAGGAAATAATCCAGTCGCCGACGGTCTTCGTTTGCTTGGACAACAACCAGCTCGCCGCTTTCAGCAACGCCGGATGGTCCTGCGGCATACCGGCCTCGGACAAGGCATTGATCAGCAGGGCGGTGTCCCAGATCGGAGAATGGCAGGGTTGCAGATGCAGCGCATCGACACATTGCCCGTTGTCCATCACCGTATCGTGAATTTCGAGTTCCTCGATTTCCCGCATCGCTTTCACGACCAGAGGATCGTCATTCTTATATCCCAGGCAATGCAGGGCCATCACGGAATTGGCCATCGCAGGATAAATGGCGCCGAGCCCTCCGCTGCCCTTCATATGATCGAGCATCCAGTTCTCGGCGTACTTGAGCGCTTTCTGGCGCACCCACTCGACCGGCGAGCGATCATAGATTTTGAGCATGGCGTCCAGATTGATGAAAAAATTCCGGGCCGTAAACCAGGTCCGATCTTTTTTGAAGGGAGGCACCGTGCTGTAGTCGATCTCCTCGGGAGATTCCGTGTACAGCTCACCGATGCCCTGTTCCGGCGGGACTTCACATTGCGGCCGTTTCGCGAAAATGATCAGCAGCGGAATCAGGACCGCGCGCGACCAGTAGGAAATGGCATAGATGCTGAAGTAGAACCGCTTCGGCAGCAGCATGATTTCCGGCGGCATGCTGGGGACACCGCGCCAATCGTATTGACCGAACAAGGCCAAGGCGATTTTCGTGAAGACGTTGGCCGCCGGTACCCCACCCTTGTCGAGGATGCAGGTTCGCGCATGCGCCATGAACGGTTCATCGGCCGACACGCCGGACAGTTTCAAGGCAAAGTACGCTTTGACGGACGCGCTGATATCCGCCGGGCCCCCGTGATAAATGGGCCAGCCGCCGCAGGGCAGCTGCGCAGATTTCAAATAGCGGATGACTTTGCGCTCGCGCTCAGGATCGACGCAGTTCATGAACCGCCGCAGCATGAGATATTCGGAGCTCAGCGTCGTATCGGCTTCGAGTTCGGCAACCCAAAACCCTTCGGCCGCATCCTGCCTGGACAGAAACCACGCCTGACTCTTCCGGATCGCCTCTTCCAGCGCTTCCAGTTGTCCGGTGGTGTGTGAAGGAGCACGTTTGGCGTTGTCACCGGCCGGAGCGTCGGGCTTACTGGAGACGAGGCGCAGCACCGGAGCGGACGCAAAATCGCGCGCGGCCCTGATCCGGCTCGGCACCGACACCAGAAGACTATCGGACAAACGATTGAACAGGTTTTTGAGAAGTCGCATAGCGTGTTGCCGTGAATCAGACAGAGACGGCGGGATCGATAGTCGAAACGGTTCCATCAATCAGACAAGGATCACATGAAACCGCACAGTACTATGTGTAACCATTAGCAGGACTGTATAACAAACTGCTTGAACCCAGTCAAGGGAAGTAGCCCTCGACGTGCACGCTAAGTGCCCGATTGAACTGAAGACTGAGCGCCCGTGGTTCTCCGGAGCCTCGCTTAAGCCGGCTGCAAATCCCCGAGCTTCACGGAGATCAAAGTCGACACGCCGGGCTCTTCCATCGTCACCCCGAAGAGCGAGTCCGCCATCGCCATCGTCCGCTTGTTGTGGGTGATGACCATAAACTGCGCGGTCGAGGACAGGCTGCGCAAGACGCCTGTGAACCGCCCGATGTTTTCTTCATCCAGCGGCGCATCGATTTCGTCCAGGATGCAAAACGGGGTCGGACGAATCAAGAAACTCGCGATCAACAGCGCCATTGCCGTCAGCGTTTTCTCTCCGCCGGACAACATCGTAATACTCTTCAGCCGTTTCCCCGGCGGCTGCGCCACGATCTCCACACCCGGCTCGCGGGCTCCGTTGTCCTCCGCGCCTTCTTCCAACGGCTCTTCGACCAACTGCAGCTCCGCGCGGCCACCGGGAAAGAACTGCGCAAACACTTCCCGGAACTTCTGCTGCAATTCGTTGAACGTCTCCACGAACATATCTTTCGTCGTGCGGTTGATCTTCTGGATGATTTCCTTCAGCGACGCAATGGAGGTGGAGAGGTCTTGCTCCTGGGTCGTCAGAAACTGATACCGCTCCTCCAATTCACGATGCTCATCGATCGCCGCCAGATTGATCGCGCCCATGCGATCCAGCCGTTCACGGATTTTCTGAATCTGCTCCCGCAACTGCGGCGTCTCGAGCAAGGAGACGGGCGCAGCCGATTCTTCCCCTTCGACAACCGGCTGGTTATCGGTGGGCGCCATCAACAGGGTCGCGGGATCGATTTGATAGGTACCCGCCAGGGTGCTTTCGATCGTGGACAGATGTGCCTTAACTTCGGCCTTGCGCACCTCGGCCGTCATGCGGCGATCATGCAAGGCCGACAAACTCTGCCGCACGGTGGAGAGCGTCTCCTCGACCGCCTGCAATCCGCTCATTTCTTCCGCCTGACGTTCTTGCGCCGCGATGAGTTCCGACTTGATTCCATCCACCTCGGCGCCCAGTTCGCGGCAGAGCACCTCCTGCCTGGTTTGCTCTTCCCGGCTGTTCTCCGTGGCCTGCACCAACCCAGCCACCTGCTCTTCAAGGTCGGCGGCCCGCCGCTGTGCCGCATCCAGCCGTTGAGTCAATCGGGCGATATCGCTGTTGGCATGATCCCGGCGTCCGCGCATGCTCTCGAGCGACAACCGGACTTCCGTCAATCGCTGCTGAATCGCCAACCCTTGGCTCTCGATGACCACCAGCCGTTCACGGATCTGAAGCAGACCGTTTTCCTGGCCGAGTTTTTCCCCCACCCACTGTTCAAGTTGAGCCTGACCGGAAAGCAACTGTTCCTGCAATCGCGCCTGTTCGGCCAATCCCCGCTGCAATTCCTCGCCCAGCATGTCCATACGCCGATGCAACTCTCCACGTTGGCGTTCCACGTTTGCATCGTCTTTCTGAAGCGACAACTCCAGCATCTCCGCCTCGCGAATCGCCCGGCCAAGCTGCTGTTCTTCCTCTCGCCCCAAGCCCAGCGCGGAGGCCGCCTCCTCACGCGCCATACGCGCGAGTTCCAGCGCCTGCACGGCCTCGGTGCGACGGGCTTCCAACTCCAGCACCTCACGGCGGCGCTGCAGGAGCCCTGCACCGGCACTGCTGCCGCCGCCGGTCATCACCCCCGCGGCATCCAACGTTTCACCGGACAACGTCACATAGGTGGGGCCTGCCGGAGCCGGCCATTGGTGTTGTTCCCACAAGTGCAGCGCCACCGAGAGGGATTCGACGATCACGATGCCGTCAAACAAATAACTCAGGGTAGGAGCCGATGCGCCTTCCGCGCGGATGACGTCCACGGCGCGCCCCACCACTCCAGGCTGTCCACTCAACGCAGGCCACCAGCCGGATGACGTATCCGCTGCCGTCTGGTCGGTCGCCCACCGTATAGGCTGCGGAATAAACGCCCCGCGGCCAAGATCCTTGCCCTTCAAAAACTCCACCGCACGGCCGGCGGCGGAAGGCTGATCGACCAACCACCCGCGCACCCGTTCACCCAGGATCGTCTCGACGGTGCGATCGAGGCCCGGCGGAATCACGAGCCACTCTGCAAGCGCTTCTCGCACGCCGTCGCAGGTCTTCAACGCGGTACCTTCCTCCTGCCCTTCGCGGCCGTAGCCCATTTCCTCCCGGACAACGCCCTTGAGGGCACCCAGCCGTGATTCCACCGCGGCCACATCCTCCGACAACCGGACGATATCGCGATCCAATCCAGTAATCTGCCCGCCCAGACCTTCAATACGTTCGATCGCGGCTTGGCGTTCAGCCATGAGTCCCTGGATACGCTGGCCCGCTTCCTCCCGCTGCGCCGCAAGGAGTTCCCGCTGCTCATCGAGTCCAGCCATCTGGGCGGCTACTGTCTCCTGCTCGCGGGTCACGCGTTCCGCCCGCGCGGAGGTTTCCTGCTGGCGCGCGGTCACCTGCGCCAGGCTCTGCTCCGTATTCGCCACGAGGACGGCGAGATTCAGGACATCTTTGCGTGCACGCTCCTCTTCGGCGACCGCTGCAGCGCGGTGCCCGGCCAAGGCCTTCGCCTCCGCATCCGCCTGCTGAAACTGCGCCTCCTGCTCGGCGATGTCGCCGTCCAGCTGAAGCAAGCTTGCTCGCAGCGCTTCGATCTCGCCTTGAGCCTGCTCCCGATCCGACGCCAGCCGCTCCATTTCCTGCGAAGCCTGCACACGTTGCCGCTCAAACAACTCCGTCCGGTTCCGCTCCACTTCCGCCGCCGTCAACGCCTGCGACTGTCGCTGCTCAGTGCCGGCCAACGTCTCCCGCACGCGCGAAATGGCTTCGGCCGCGTCGTTCATCCGGAGCCGGATGGCTTCCTGTTCAGAATCCAGCCGAGCCTGCTCGGCGACCTGTTCAGCTTCCAGCGCTTCCACCTCTCGCGCCTCGCGATCGACGGACTCCAGATCGGCATGCATCGTACGATAGTCGCGGGACAACAACTCGATTTCGAGTCCCTTGGCTTCCTGCTGCAAAGTTTGGTAGGTCCGGGCCTGGCGAGCCTGGCGCTCCAGCGAGTTCAATTGCTTCTTCACTTCCGCCACAATGTCGCGTACCCGTAGGAGGTTCTGGTGCGTCGACTCCAACTTACGAAGCGCTTCGGCCTTCTGCTTTTTGTAGCGGACGATCCCCGCGGTTTCCTCGATCAGCTCCCGGCGATCCTGCGGCGACGCCTGCAGAATCTGTTCAATCCGTCCCTGCTCAATGACCGTATGCCCCTTCGACCCGGCCCTGGTTTCGATCAGCACGTTGCGAATATCCTTGAGCCGGCAGGGTGTCTTGTTGATGAGATATTCGCTGTCGCCGTTGCGATAGAGACGCCGCGTAATCATCAGTTCCTGATACTCGCTCAGTTGGCTCGGCAATCCTGAAATGGCGTCCAATCGCAACTCGCCCAGCCCGCCGATGACCAGCGAGACTTCCACTAGCCCGAGCGGCTTGCGTACTTCCGTACCGTTGAAGATCACATCTTCCATCTTCTCGCTGCGGAGCGTTTTGGTGCTTTGCTCGCCCAGCACCCAGAGGATCGAATCCACGACATTGCTCTTGCCGCTGCCGTTCGGACCCACGATCGCCGTGATGCCTTTCGGAAACTGAATTTTCGCCTCCGCGAATGACTTGAAGCCGAGCATTTCCAAGGACTTCAGATACACCGGCGACCTCCAGAGCAAGAAGGTTGAGATGGGACCTGTGCGGGAGAAAACGAAAAATCTTCTATCACAGCGATCGCATCAATGCAAAGAAAAAGCCCCTGATATGGGGGAAGAAAGAGGCCACTCCCCCAACATATGGAGGAATGGCCGAACTTCTTGTAGGACAATGCGAGGGGGCTGCGAGCTAGTTCGCCGAGGCCGCGGTGCGTGAAGCAGATTCGATCGTCACCAATTCCTTCGGCAGGAGAAATTCGACATCCTCTTCGATGACGGTCAATTCCTCGACCTCTTCAGACGAACCCAGGCGTTTGAGATAGGCCACCACCTCCGTGACCAGCACTTCCGGAGCGGAGGCGCCGGCCGACAAGCCCACGCTCTTTGCGTCCTTGAGCCAATCCGGATTGATGTCCGAGGCCGCGTCGATAAGATAGGAGGGAATGCCGCAATGCTCGCCCAATTCACGCAGCCGGTTCGAATTGGAACTGTTCGGCGATCCGATCACGAGGATGACATCGACGAGCTTGGATAACATTTTGACCGCATTCTGGCGGTTTTGCGTGGCGTAACAAATGTCTTCCTGATGCGGGCCTTTGATGTTCGGGAAGCGCCGATGGAGGGCTTCGACGATATCGCGGCACTCGTCGACGCTCAGCGTGGTCTGGGTCACGTACGACAGATTCTGGGTCTTTTCGACCTGCAACGTTTCCACGTCCTGCACCGACGACACCAGGTGAAACTTGTCGGGGATCTGTCCCAGTGTTCCGATGACTTCCGGGTGTCCTGCGTGGCCGATCAGAATCAATTCGTAGCCTTGCGTGTAATCGCGATTGACTTCGTTATGCACCTTGATCACCAGCGGGCAGGTGGCATCGATCACGTGCAGGCGGCGGCTCTGCGCCTCTTCCCACACCGACTTCGCCACGCCATGCGCGCTGAAGATCACGACCGAGCCTTCGGGCACTTCGTTCAACTCTTCCACAAACACGGCGCCCTTCTGCCGGAGCGAGTTCACCACATGCCGACTATGCACGATCTCATGCCGCACATAGATCGGCGCCCCGTATTTCTTCAATGACAGATCAACAATATCGATCGCGCGGTCTACGCCGGCGCAGAATCCGCGAGGATTGGCCAAATAAATCTTCATGTGCTGGTTCCCTCTCACGGTCATGAAGGGCTGCCGGGCCCGCCGGAACAGGCGCGTCGTCCCGCTAAACGGTCACCTTACGTCAGACCCGCCCTTGACGTCAACCGCGGCATCCGGCCCGTTCCGGCTGAAAAGCAGTTGAGGCCGCTGACCCGTTGTGGGAGAATCCCGCCATGCCTTCCCCCCCTAGCACGCATAAAAAAATTCTGATCGTCGAAGACGAAAAAGACATTCTGCAGCTGGTCAAACTGTATCTGGAGAAAGAAGGATTTCGGACGGTTTCAGCCATGACCGGCACGGAAGGGTTGCGCCAGGTCAAAGCCGAACATCCGGACCTGATCATCCTGGACCTCATGTTGCCCGAGCTGGACGGACTGGAAGTGTGCAAGCGGATCCGCCTGAATCAGGACACGGCGCTGCTGCCCATACTCATGCTGACCGCCAAGGCGGAGGAATCCGACACGGTCATCGGCCTCGAACTCGGGGCCGACGATTATGTGACCAAACCCTTCAGCCCCAAAGCCCTGGTCGCGCGGGTCAAGGCGCTCCTCCGCCGGTTGGATCGCAGCGCGAACAGCCCTCAAACCCTCTACCAATACGGCCCCTTGAGCGTGGATCTCTCGCGGCATGAAGTGCGGCTGCAGGGAGAAGAAGTCGCCCTCACTGCAAAAGAGTTCGGCCTCCTGGAACACCTGCTGCGAAATATCGGGCGGGTGCTGACGCGCGACGTGCTGCTCAGCGCCGTCTGGGGGTATGACTATTACGGGACCACGCGTACGGTGGATGTGCACGTGCGCCGGCTCAAACAGAAACTCCCGCTTCTGGATGACGCCATCGTCTCGATCAAATCACTCGGCTACAAATTACGCGAATCCGACATTCCGGCATGAACCTCGGCCTCCGGTGGAAAGTCGCCCTGGGCACGCTCGCCGCCGTGTTCGTCGGCCTCGCGGTGGCAGGCTGGCTCGTGATTCGCTCGGTCGAACAGACCGAACTCAGCCGCATGGCGGAAATGCTGGAGACCCGCACCGGCCTGGCTGCCATGACGCTACGGCCGCTGTTCGACCAGTCCGGACAAGCCGTGCCAGGCCCCCTGCTTCACGCCACCATCCGGGAACTAAGCCAACAGGCGCGCGTCCGCATCACAGTCATCAAGCCGGACGGCACCGTGCTCTCGGACAGCGCCGTCCCCGCCGAGGGCCTGACTCACGTCGACAACCACCTCGCCCGTCCGGAAGTGGCACAAGCTCTGGCGTCAGGCCGCGGCAGAGATATTCGAGCCAGCCAGACCACCGGGGAACGCACCTATTATGTGGCGCGGCTGCTTTCCGAATCGGCACATCGGCAACCCGGGGTTCCGGTCATCCGCCTCGGCCTGCCGTTGACCTCGATCGATGAACGCGTGCGGCACATTCAGCAGGATTTGCTGACGGCATTCGGCGCCGCCTTTCTCCTCGCGATGGTGCTCAGCCTCTGGGTGTCGCGCAACCTCACGAAGCCGCTTTCGGAAATGGCCGCTGCCGCCCGTCAACTGGCCGACGGCACTTCAGGTGTCCGCCTCATCGTGTCCTCAACGGATGAGGTCGGGTTGCTTGCGCAGACCCTCAACCAGATGACCGATCAGCTTGAGCTGAAAATCAAAGAGGTCTCGGACGATCGCGCGCAATTGCTGGCCATGCTCATTGCCATGGTCGAAGGGGTGATGGTGCTGGACTATCAAGGCACAGTGGTCCAGGTCAATCCGGCGCTGGAGCGCATGTTCGCATTGGAATTGACGGAATCGCGCGGCCGCCATTATGCCGAAATCATCCGGCACGAAGGCCTGACGGCGCTGGTCTCGGCCGTGTTGCAGACACGTTCCGGCCAAGGCGGCGAAATCACGCTCTCTCCCAGCGGCCGTTGCCTGCGTGTGGAAGCGTCCATCGCCGGGGGTAACCGCGAGCAGGAAGCCTGTGCCGTGTTTGTCTTCCATGACATTACGGAACTGCGCCGCCTGGAAAAAATCCGCAAAGATTTCGTCGCCAATGTGTCGCATGAACTCCGCACTCCGCTGACCTCCATCAAGGGGTACGTGGAGGCGCTGCTGGACGGAGGCAAAGACGATCCGACGACGGCCGCCCCGTTTCTCGAAATCATCATGCGTCAAAGCAATCGCCTAAACCTCATCCTCGACGACCTGCTCCAGTTGTCTCAGATCGAATCCGGGCAGGTGCTGTTTCGCCGGGACCCGGTCGAATTACGGGCCCTGCTGGAGCGGACCGTCGCAGTCATCAAACCCTTGGCGGACAAGAAACACCATCTGATCGAACTGTCGCTGCCGGAGGAGCATGTCGTGGTGGAAGGGGACGAAGAGCGCCTGGTCCAGGTCTTCATCAACCTGCTGGAGAACGCGGTGAAATACACGCCGGATCAGGGACGGATCTCCATGACGATTCGGCACACGGCGCCAAGCCGGACGGCGTCACTTCGTCCCATGGTCGAGGTCGTCGTGGCAGACTCCGGAATCGGCATCCCCGAGGCGGACCGGCCGAGGGTGTTCGAACGATTCTACAGAGTCGATAAGGCCCGGTCGCGTGAACTCGGCGGCACGGGTCTCGGACTCGCCATCGTCAAACATATCGTGGAGGCCCATAGCGGGCATGTCTGGGTGGAAGGCAACGCGCCTCATGGCAGCCGGTTTGTGGTCCACCTGCCCGTGGCGCAGGACTCGCCTACGACAACCTCGACAGGAGCAGGTAACACATAGTCGCGAGCAGTGCAGCTCCCGGCAGCGTGAAGAGCCAGGCCGACAGGATGCGGCGAGTGACGCCCCAGCGCACCGCCGAGATCCGCTTGACGGCGCCGACGCCCATCACGGTCGAGGTGATCGTATGCGTGGTACTGACCGGAAGCCCGATGTGGGCCGTAGCCATCAAGACGATCGCGGCCCCGGTTTCGGCCGCAAATCCATGGACCGGCTCAAGCTTCACAATCCGCATGCCCAGGGTGCGCACGATTCGCCATCCGCCCACCGCTGTGCCGAGCCCCATGGCAATGGCACAGGATCCGATCACCCAGGTCGGCACTTCCGCGGTGGGAAGGACCCCGGCCGAGACGAGCGCCAGCGTGATGATGCCCATGGCTTTTTGCGCATCGTTCGCCCCGTGGCTGAAGGCCATAAAACTCGCGGACACGAGTTGCAACCGGGAGAACAATCTCAAGGCCAGGGCCCGGGGCACTCGAAAAAAGAGCCAGCTCAACACAATCATCAGCACCAGCCCGATCGCAAACCCGAAAAACGGTGAGAGAATCATCGCCTCGAGCACGGACCGGAGGCCTGAAAATTTCACGGCTGCCATTCCGCCGTGGGTCAGCGCGGCACCCACCAGCCCGCCGATGAGCGCGTGGGAGGAGCTGGTCGGCAAACCCAGCAAGAGGGTCATAAAGTTCCACACAATGGCGCCGGCCAGCGCCGAGGCCACGACAGTCTGGGTCACCGACTGCGGATCGACGATCCCCGTGCCGACCATCTTGGCTACGGCAGTGGACATGAATGCACCGGCCACATTGAGGGCGCCCGCGACAAGGACCGCCGTGGAGGGGCTGACCACGCGGGTGGAGACCACCGTCGCGATGGCATTGGCGCTGTCATGCCAGCCGTTGGAGAAATCGAAGAGCAACGCCAGAATCACCACCACCAACAACAATCCGCTCAGTTCAGCCATGAATGCCGGTTCCTACCCTCGAGTATTGGCCAGGATGAATATCGAAGAATCCGGGGAGTCGCTCACGTGTGCTTCAGGGCAATGCGCTCGAGGATGTTGGCGACATCTTCGCACCGGTCGGTTCCCGCCTCGAAATTTTCGTAGATCTCTTTCCACTTGATGACGGCGATGGGGTCCGTCTCTTTTTCGAACAACGACGAGATGGCATCGCGGGAGATGCGATCGGCTTCATTTTCCAGACTGTTCACCCGCACGCTGCACTCCGTGACCGCCTGATGCGACTTACCAAGCACATCCACCGTCGCCCCGACTTCGACCGCCGCCTGATAGAGCACGTTTGCCAGCCGGATCGCCGCTTCCGTGGGAGCCACTACCTTATACAGCACGAACCGGTCGGCAATCGCCTCGACCACATCCAAAATGTCGTCCAACGCACTGGCCAGATCATGAATGTCTTCCCGGTCGATAGGCGTAATGAACGTCTGGTTCAGTTTCCGGGCGATTTCATGCGTAATGCCGTCGCCGACATGCTCGACATCCTTGATGCGCTTCGCTTTCTCCACCGGATTGCGAAAGTCCTCCGTCATGTCCTTCAAGAGACGGCTGCCCTCGATCATGTTGTGCGCCGCGTTCTTGAACAAATCAAAAAATGCTTCTTCCCGAGGTATGAGACCGAACATAACGTCCTTTCTATCAGGCTGCCGACAAGGCCCGGCAGGGTCTCCGTCGCATGCCTCCTGCGATCTCGCTGACCAGCTGATGTGAACCACCGTCTGTGGCGATCACATGCACCGCCACGCGCGGAGATCCGGCAGGACGGAGTGGCTCCGTCGCTTGCCGGGCGCGATTACCAGCGCACCAATGCGGTCGCCCAAGTTAAGCCCCCGCCAAAGGCCCCCAGCAGCACCAAGTCTCCGGCCGCAAGCCGATGGTCCCGCACCGCCTGATCCAAGGCGATCGGAAGGGAAGCGGACGAGGTATTACCGTACCGTTCAATGACCGAATAGACCACCTCCCGCGGTAGCCCGAGACGGCGGCGCAGTTGTTCTAGAATCCGAGCGTTGGCTTGATGAGCAATCATCCGCGTGATGTCAGCGGCGGAGAGCCCGAATTCTTTCAACAGATCGCCAATCGCCTGCTCCAGATGGCGGACCGCAGCACGAAACACGGCACTCCCCCGCATCCGCAGGAGGTGTTCCTTCCCCCGGACGGTTCCCGACCCGCTCGGTTTCCGCGAGCCTCCTGCCGGAATGGTAATGAGGCCATGCCCTGCACCGTCCGCATACAAGCGCAGACCCAGAATACCGGCAGCCTCCGGCCGAACCGATTCTTCTTGCACCACGACCACGGCACCGGCGCCATCACCGAATAACGCGGCTGTTTCCCTGTCCGTCGCATCCAACGAGCTGGACTTCACTTCGGCGGCAATGACGAGGCCCGATCGGATCTGCCCGCTTCGGATCATGGCGTCGGCCATCGACAGCCCATACAGAAATCCTGAACAGGAGGCCGACAGGTCAAAGGCCATGACCGGACCGGCACCCAGAGCGCGTTGCACATGGCAGGCGGTGGAAGGAAAAGCGCTATCCGGAGAAGTCGTCGAAACGAGTATCGCGTCCAGCGATCGCGGCGCGATACCAGCCGCTTCACAAGCGTGGCGCCCCGCCTCGACCGCCAGATCCGAGGAGGCTTGTCCTGGCTCGGCCCAATGTCTGGTACGAATACCGGTCAGGGCCACAATCTGATCGGAATTCATCCCGAGCAGCCCCCCCACCTCCTCGTTGTGAACGACGCGAGGTGGCACAAACGAACCGGTCCCGACAATCCGACTGTGTTTCACGGACTTCCTACTGGAACATTCTGAGCATTGGTGTGTTCAACGGGTCGCACCCGGCACGCGAGGTGCGGCGCGATTATAGGACCCGGATCTAGGACGGTCAACTCCGGACATTGATTCCGTTGCTTTTCCCTCTACGATCTGCTAGAAAAATTGTGTAGTTACGTTCACTGTGCGATCAAGTCTTTTCTGCGTGAAGGAGTCGCTGGGTGCGTCGGCATTCGAGGGATTGGTGTGTGCGCATCGTCATCATGCTGGGACTGGTGTGTTTTGGAGCCGGCTGTTCGAGCAAACCCAAGACCACAGCTCAAAACAAACCGGTGAGCGGGACGGACGAACAAATCTTCCTCGGGGACACGATTGAAAAGAACTACGACCCCAACGTGATCATGAAACGCGGCGAGGCCTTCTTCGACAAGGAGGAGTACGCCGAGGCCATCGTGGAATACCAGCATTTCCTGGAATTGCATCGCAGCCACCAGCTTGCCGTCTATGCCCAATTTCGGTTAGCCGAAAGCCATCTTCGAATGGGAAAATCGATTGACCGCGATCCCGATCCGATTCAGAAAGCCATTGCCGCGTTTGAAAAACTGCGCAAGGAGTTCCCGGGCAGCAAATATGAGGGGCAAGCCCTCCAGCGTCTGGCGGACTGCCATGACTGGCTCGCTCAGACGCATCTCTTTGTCGGACAGTTTTATTATCGCCGCTCGTCGTTTCTGGCGGCCGCTCACCGCTTCGACATGATCATGAAGGATTATCCGGACAAGAAGGTGGCCCCGGAAGCGTTATACTACTTGGCCTTAACCTACCAGGAGCTGGGTGCGAACGATTGGGCGATGGAAAAACTGCAGCTCTTAGCCGAAAAATATCCGAACAGCGACGTGGCGGGAAGCGGCCGGCGACTCCTGGCCAAACTGGAGAAAAAATCACCACCCGTGGCAGTGGCGGCCGCCAAGGACGCACCGGCACCCCCGAGCGAATCCTCCAATCCCTTGTTTGCAGCCTCCGTCCCGTCGGCTTTCGCCGCACCGGCCGTGCCGGACCTCAAACGCGCTCCGAAAGCGTCCTTGTCCCAGCCCTTCGTCTCGTGCCGGCTTGGAGCCTGGTGCTGACGCGCCCATCCACCGTACTCGCCTATCGCAAATGTAATGCTTCGAGGAGGAGGTCGTTGACTGATGCCTTGAGGCGTTTCTTCGCGTGGGGCAAAAAGTACTGTGCCGTAGAGCGACCCTGCAGGACTTCAAAATAATCCTGCACGACGTCCTGATAGCGGCGCAGGAGCTGGAAGGCGAGGCGAGGAAAGGCATAGATGACGCGGGCCATTCTGGCCGTCACTTCGAAATCCGGAAGGATTTCCTGCTCCAAAGCCCTCTCATAGGCAACCACCGCATCGCGAGAATTTTCCTGGTGGGCCAGTACCGCATGGGCCGCCAGCTGGCCTGAACGGATGGCGTAATAAATGCCCTCGCCGAACAACGGATCGACCAAATGGGCGGCATCGCCCACGAGCAGCGCCCGGCCCGCGACAAAACGGGAATTCCCATCCTGACCCCGTCTTTCAAATTCTGTATAGACAGGAATCGGATGTCCCGCAGGCCGCGGCACCATCCTGCCGCTCAGACCTCGCTCCTCTGTCACGAAACGATCAAAGGTCCTGCGCAGGCTCGTCGCTTTGCGACTGAATTCTCCGACTCCCACGGAGAGCCCATTTTGCTTCGGAAAAATCCAGCCATAGCCCTGACGCGCCGCCCCCACATCGACGAGTATCGTGGTGCTGCCAGGAAATGGCGGATCATCTTGGATGGACACTTCACTCTCCAGCGCGGGAGCTCGATACTGGGATCTGTGGGGGAAAAATCGGCGCGCCACCAGACTGTTCGCCCCGTCTGCACCGATGACGATCGCGGCACGATAACACCACTCCCGGGTGAACACTTGCACACCTTGCGGATCCTGCGCAATTTCTACTACGCCGGAGCCGGTTTGGATGTTGGCCCCAGCCCGACGCGCTTGCTGCACGAGATAATGATCGAAACGATCCCGCATGACCATGTAGGCAATTGGCCTACTGGATTGGATGAGCAGAGGGTCCTGTCCCCGGTAGACAAACTGCACACCGTTCACAGACTGCTCGACGACGGATCGAAAACCCGGCTCTAACACCTGATCGATTCGGGCTGACAAGCCTCCCCCGCACACTTTGTATCGGGGATGCGGATCCTTATCCAACCCGAGCACCGCCAGCCCACCGCGACTCAAGGCCGCAGCAGCGGTTGCCCCCGCAGGGCCCAGCCCCACCACAATGACATCGTAAGTGCTTTGTCCTTGCCCAACAGCCATATGCCGTTTATCAATGCTGACATGCCTTTTTCAGGCACGTCTGATCCGACTGAATGGAGAAGGTGTTATTCCGTGGAGATGCAGACAGAACCGGACGGGAAAGGAGCCCTGGTCACGCTTATTGTCCCAGGTACCAGCCAATCCCGTATCGCTCGAGAAAGCTTGTGATCATGGTCAGCGAATTCGCATAGATCATCACACCCACGACAATGAGCAGCACCCCGCTGACCGTCGAGACTCCCCAAAGATAGGCTCGCACTTCTTTGAAGTAACTGAGAAACCGATCCACCCCGAGCGCCGTCAAGAACAACGGCAGGGCAAGTCCCAGGGAATAACATGTCAGCAAAATGACCCCGCTGGCCATTGATTCCGTCGTACTCGCATAGAGGAGAATCGTCCCCAGAACAGGCCCGACGCAAGGCGTCCAACCAGCGGCGAATGCAATCCCAATCAGGAACGAACCCAGAAATCCGGCCGGGCGATTCCGGAATTGGTAGCGATGTTCCATCTTGAGAAAATTCAGGTTGAGAATCCCCAGAAGGTACAGCCCGAATACAATCACGACAATTCCCCCGAACCGTCGCAAATGCTCCTGATAGGTAATCAAGGCCTGGCCCAGCAGGCTGGCCGACGCGCCGAATGCCACAAATACCGTTGAAAACCCAGCGATGAAGAGTAGGGAGTTCAAAATGATCGCTTTGCGAAAGCGACTTCGTTCCGACACGTCGGTCAGTTGTTCGATCGAAAGGCCGGTGATGTAGGAAATGTACGACGGAACCAGCGGCAGGACACAGGGAGAGACAAACGACAGCAGACCGGCTGAAAACGCAGCCACCAACGAGATCGATTGCACCGAATCGGTCATATCAAGACCCTTGTAACAGGGCTTCAACCAGCCGTTTCCCCGCCGGTGCGCTCCAGTCTCGAGCGCCGGGGATCCGATTACGAATGATGCCCTTGCGATCGATCAGAAAGGTCATCGGCAGCTGGCGAGCGCCATACTGAAGTCCGATTCTGAAATCGGCGTCGTGCAGCACGGGAAATGTGAAGCCGACCTCTTGCTGAAAGGGGCGGGTGACGGCGGTGCCCTGTGCATCGGTTGAGACCGCCAGAATCTCGAATTCCTTGCGGCTGAACGAACGATACAGCCGCTCCATCGCCGGCATCTCGATTTTACAGGGACCGCACCAGGTGGCCCAGAAATTCAGGAGCACCACCTTCCCGCGAAATTGATCCAGGGTGACATTGAATCCATCGGAATCTTTCAGGAGAAAGTTCGGCGCCTCTTCGTCGACCTGTGGGGCACGAGTCGCTACCGTGATGGCAGCAGAGTTTCCGATAGACGAAGCCCCGTGGACATCGGCGAAGATGACTCCACTCACCACCAATCCCACGCCGATTACGGATAACATCGACCAGCGGTTCATCATAGGCCTACAAGACCGGGGGTGTTTCGGGGACGATCGCGCTCGCTGCTTTCTCAGCGGGCTTGAGCAGTTGGGTGAGCACTTTCAGATTGTCCACTCGCGTCCAATCCCGAGGGCCGATCACTTTTTCTCGCAGGACCCCTTGTTGATCGATGATGTAGGTTTCAGGAACGCCCATCAATTTGTAGCGTTTGTCCGTCTGCCCCCAGGAATCGATGAGGACGGGGAACGTGAGATTCAGACCTTTGACGAAGGGCGGGATTTCTTTCTTCGTGGTCACCCGGTCGATGCTGACCGCCAGAATGACCAACCCGTCCTTTTCAAAGTTTTTGTACAGCACTTCCATCGACGGCATTTCTTCCCGGCAGGGCTTGCACCAGGTCGCCCAAAAATTCAGGAAGACGACCTTCCCCCGATAGTCCGACAGCTTTAGCGGCTTGTCGTTTAGGTCAGGCAACTGAAAATCCGGCGCCTCTCTTCCGACGACCAGCGGCTCGTACTTGGCACTCTGCAGCCAGACGATGAGAAACATCACCCCAAGAATGGAAGCCGCCGCAAGCACGACCATCGTTCGAGAAGGACCACTGCGTCGTTCTGAACCGGCTGAACGTTGATCCACGTGATCGCTCATGATCTACGCGTACGCATGCAGACCGGAGAGCAGGAAATTCACTCCCCAGAAGCAGAAGATCACCATGAGAAATCCGAAAATCGCGTAAATCGCGGCCTTGTGCCCTTCCCAGCCTCGCGTCATGCGGGCATGGATATAGGCACCATAGATCAGCCAGACGATCAACGACCAGGTTTCTTTGGGATCCCAACTCCAGTAACCGCCCCAAGCGTAGTTGGCCCACATGGCACCGAGAATGATGCCGAAGGCCAGCAGCGGGAATCCCAACATAATGGCCTTGTACCCAAGCTCATCGATCGTTTCGAGATCGGGGAACGCAGCATAAAAACGGGACTGGCTGCCTCGATTCACTGCTCGCTCCTTGAAAAGGTACATCAATCCCAAGCCACCGGCCATGGCGAATGCCGCATAACTGGTCAAGGTGACGGACACATGGATGTAAATCCAATAACTATTGAGGGCCGGCACCAGCGGCTCCGCCGTCTGGTAGCGATAGGGCAGCAGAGAGGCTGCGCCCATTGCAATAAATCCGATTCCGACGACGAATGCTCCGACCGCCTTAATCCGGTAACGAAACTCCAGGAGCACATAGCCGAGAATGATCGCCCAGGACACATACGCCATGGCCTCGAACTGATTGGACCAGGGTGCGAAGGTTCCGGAATGCTCCATCCGCTCGAAGGCCCGAGTCATCAGGGCCATGGTATTGAGGACCCATCCAAATACGGTGACCAGGGTTGCGACCTGGCCCAGCTGGGTCGCCCACGCACCATCACGATCTTCAAGGTTGTCGATCGGATGCCCGGCTGGAGCCATCTGCATGGCCGGCCGCTTGGCAAACAGATACGCGACGTAGAGGCCCAGCGCTGCCAGATAGAGCCAGAACGTCATATCGAACAGGAACAATGATCGCATCATAGGGGCCTCCGTCTATCGAAGAGTGCAGCGTCGTCTTGGATGAATGGGATTCCAACCGGCGCTGTCGCGGGCTTCACGATGAAGTCTTCGCTTGAATCTTCTCCGTCAATTTCTTGAACTCTTTTTGAAAGTCGATCTGGCTCTTATGCGTGGTTCCACCGAGATGAAGGGTGACGCCTGATTCGCCGGGCAGAATTTTCGCCCATAGCCGCCGGTGATAGATAAGGGACGACAAGGTCATTCCCACCACCAACATCGTACACCCGATCCACACCATCATGATGCCGGGATTTCTGGCAATCTGCAGACCCGTGAATTTCTTTGGTTGATAGCCGATAAACTCGAACTGATAGGCGGAGTCCTTGATCTCGAACAGGTCGGGATAATGATAGAACACCCAGGGGGTGGATTGCACGGTGCTGCGCTCATCGACCGCCAGACGGATGGCAGGATTGGCATGTTCGGCTGTCTTGGAAAAGACTTTTTTCTCAGTGGAATTGAAGGCAAAGTCGGCCACGAAGTCGGTCATCTTCATCTTCAACGGAAGACCCTCGACCGCTTTTTCCTTGTTCCACTCCAAATCCACCGTCGCGACGACCTTATCCGAGGCCTTGTCCTTAATATTGATCCGTGCTGCCTCGATTTGGTCCCAGGCATCCCCATAACTGGACTGGTAAAACCAGATGCCTTTGTACACTAGTGGATCGTTGACGGTGATGGTCTTGGTGACCGTCGGCGCGCCCTGATCGATGACCGTCAATGTGCTGTTGTAGGATTTGACGGAGCCGTTTTCATGGTAGTCGATCCAGAACTTGTCGACACGGAGGTCAAAATTTCCTCGAGGAATGTGGTAGGTCTGGCCCTCTAGACAGACGCCGAACTCGGAAAATCCGTAATAGCTACCGAGCAAGCCGCCGAGTACGATCACGGTCGCGCTGAGATGGGCCACATGCGCGCCGACTCGGCCCATGATTCCTTTGGTGGCGTAGACGGTGATCTCACCCGGGTCGCTTTTAGCCAGTACCTTGTAGCCTTTTTCACCGAACAGCTTCACGAGCAACTCGGCGACTGTTTCTTTCGGTTGATGAAGTGGCAGCGTGGTTTGCTGTTTCATCCCCTGAATGAACGCCAACGAGACACTGACTTTGTCCTGGCGCATGGAGCGCCACACGCTGGGAAATCGTTTGTGGAAACAGGTCAGCGAGTTGACGCAGAGCAGGCCAAGCAACCCAGTGAACCACCAGGTGTGATAGACGTCGGTAAAGCCCAGACGAACAAACCAGCGATAGGCCTCTTCCCCGTACTCCTGCACGTAGGTTTCAGGCCGCTCCCCTTGCTGGATCACTGTGCCGATGGTAGCGGTCATGGCCAGCACAATGAACAGGAACATGGCCAGCTTAATGGACGCGAAAAACTCCACGATCTCGCGCGAGAATTCCTCCCACCCGAGGCCGGACGTAGAAGGGCGGGATGCGCTCAACTCTGATGCTGCGTCGGGTTTATCGTTCATGAATCTAGAGACCTCGCTGCGTCGACCTGGCCGTCATACAGATCCCATCATCATAACGAATGACGAGCTGCGTGTGGGATCCTGCGTCAATGCAGGCCGATACCACGAGGTTGGGAGTGCCGGGGCAGAGCGCTTATGGTGAAAAAGGTTCCAAATACGCGAAAACTAAGCTATCTTACAAGTCGTCTCGAAGAGCTGTCAAGCTGAACGCGGGTCCTGCGGAGGATCTCACCAATTCAGTCAGAACGGTGGACAAACCGGACTCGGTCAGCTACTATTGCCACAGCGTTTTTGCGGAGTTGCCTTTCCCGTGCACGTGCAGCATCTTCCACACGCGGTCGTCGTGCCGCCAACTCTAACCGCCGCATCCTCGAATCACTTCACTTCCAGGGGGAACAATGAGACATAACTACCTGTTTACGTCTGAGTCGGTCACCGAAGGACACCCGGACAAGATCGCGGATCAAATTTCAGATGGAATTCTAGACGCCATCATCGCGCAAGACAAGACATCGAGGGTCGCCTGTGAAACCATCCTCACGACCGGCATCGCCTTCGTTGCCGGCGAAATTTCTACGAAAGCCTATGTGGAAATTCCCGATATCATTCGCGAGGTGATCAAGGATGTCGGATATACCGATGCCTCCTGGGGATTCGACTCCAACACCTGCTCGGTTCTGACTTCGATTCATCAGCAATCCGGCGATATTGCCATGGGCGTGGATTCCGGCGGCGCCGGCGACCAGGGGCTGATGTTCGGGTATGCGACCAACGAGACGGCTGAGCTCATGCCCATGCCGATCGTCCTGGCCCATCGCTTGACCAAACGTCTGGCTGAGGTGCGGAAAAAGAAAATCTTGAAGTGGGTGCGGCCCGACGGCAAGTCACAAGTCACGGTCGAGTACAAGGATGGCAAGCCGTTCCGTATCGACACCATCGTCGTTTCCACGCAACACAGTCCTGAGGTGACCAATAAGCAGATCGAACGCGATCTGATGGAGCACGTCATTAAGCCGTCTATGCCGAAGGGACTGTATGATGCGACCAGCGTGAAACACCACATCAACCCCACCGGTCGATTCGTCGTCGGCGGCCCCATGGGCGACACGGGCTTGACCGGCCGCAAGATCATCGTCGACACCTACGGCGGACACGGCAGCCACGGCGGCGGCGCGTTCTCGGGAAAAGACCCCTCCAAAGTCGATCGGTCGGCCTCGTACATGGCTCGCTACATTGCTAAGAACATCGTGGCCGCCGGGTTGGCCTCGAAATGCGAAGTGCAGCTGGCCTATGCGATCGGCGTAGCAGATCCCGTATCCGTCCTGGTCGACACCAAGGACACGGAAAAGGTAGCTCCCGAGAGCTTGGACAAGCTGGTCCGGAAGCATTTCCCGCTGACTCCGCGTGGCATCATCGACCACTTGAAATTGCGCCGCCCGATTTTCAAGAAGACCGCAGCCTATGGACACTTCGGTCGCAACGAACCGGAGTTTACGTGGGAGAAAACCGATAAAGCGAAAGCGTTGCGGAAGGACGCGGGCCTCTAAGTCCCGTCAGGCGCGACACCAGCCGAGGGGGCGGGTTCCAAGCCCGCCCCCTTTTTTCTGCACCCCGACCATTGTGCATTATTCACGACACAGGAGGAGGAACCAGTGGATTACGATGTGAAAGATTTGGGCCTGGCTGATCAGGGTAAACTGAAGATCGAATGGGCCGAAGCCACGATGCCCGTATTGCGTCTGATTCGAAAGCGATTTGAGAAGGAGCAGCCGTTCCGTGGTATTCGCGCGACCGCCTGCCTCCACGTGACGACGGAGACCGCGAATCTCATGAAAACCCTCAAGGCGGGCGGGGCTGACGTTCGACTCTGCGCCTCCAACCCTCTCAGCACACAGGATGACGTCGCGGCCGCCCTCGTGCAACACGAAGGCATCCCGACCTTCGCTGTGAAAGGCGAAGATAACAAGACCTATTACCGGCACATTGAATCAGCCATCGCCCACAAGCCTCATCTTTCGATGGACGACGGCGCCGATGTCGTTTCCCATTTGCACTCGAAACGAAAAGAACTGCTCCGTCATGTGATTGGAGGCACCGAAGAAACCACGACCGGTGTCATCCGGCTTCGCAGCATGGCCGAGAAGAAGGTGTTGAAGTTCCCCGTCATTTCGGTGAACGACGCAGATACGAAACATATGTTCGACAACCGGTACGGCACAGGCCAGAGCACCATGGATGGCATCGTCCGCGCAACCAATCGGTTAGTGTGCGGCTCCACGCTCGTGGTTGCGGGCTATGGCTGGTGCGGACGCGGCATTGCCACTCGCGCGCGAGGCATGGGCGCGAACGTGATCGTGACTGAAATCGACCCTCTCAAGGGGCTTGAAGCCGTCATGGACGGATTCCGAGTCATGCCGATGGATGAAGCGGCGCCGCTCGGCGACTTCTTTGTCACCGTGACAGGCAATCTCAAGGTGATTCGCGGTGAACACTTCGCAGCCATGAAAGACGGCGCGATCGTCTGCAACTCGGGACACTTCAACGTCGAATTGGACATCCCGGCCCTCGAAAAGCTCAGCAAGAAAAAACTCGCGGTACGCTCCGGGGTGGACCAATACACCCTGAAGAATGGCCGTCGCGTCAGCCTGCTGGGAGAAGGACGTCTCGTGAATCTGGCGACCGCGGAAGGCCACCCCTCCAGCGTCATGGACATGAGCTTCGCCAACCAAGCCCTCGGCGCGGAGTTTATCGTGAAAAACTATAAAAAACTGGAAAAGAAGGTCTACCCGGTGCCCGCGGACATTGACAAAGAAATCTCCCGCCTAAAACTTGCCGGCATGGGCGTATCCATCGATACACTCACGAAAGAGCAGGTAAAGTATTTGGCTTCGTGGGAAATGGGAACTTAATCCAAATCGGTACTTGCTGTTCAATCAAGCGGCCGGCTGCGGGTTACCGCACCGGCCGCTTGTCATTTCTGAGTGATTGTCGACTCACAGATACCGAAGCTTTCCCTGCCCCCTCGCACCGTGAGATCAAGCATGCGCCAGCTTGATCAGGAGTCCGACTTTCTGCCCTTGATATCAGGTGATGACCTTCGTAGAAACGACTCTATTGATGGTATGCTGGCGAGAGCGCACAGGGACTGCAGATCGTCCTAGCCCGGGGTTACAAACATCAGGTTTCGAATCGGTCCGTTTTAATGTTGCAAAGAACCAGTCGAAGCCTGACACAAACGGATCACCATGCCCGACATTTACATTGGGTTATCAGGCTATTCCTACAAACCATGGCAAGGCCCTGCTCGCTTTTATCCGCAGTCGTTGAAACAATCCGATTTTCTTGGGTTCTATTCGACTCGATACCGCACAGTCGAATTAGACGGCGTGTGGTTCCGACTGCCCACCGCATCGGCAGTCGCAAAATGGATCGATGCCACGCCGCCCGGTTTTGTCTTTTCCGCAAAAGCACATCGTACCATCACACACATCAAACGATTAAATCCCGAGGCGACGCCCTTTCTGCATACCATGCTCAAACATCTTGCCCCACTGGCCAAGAAACGGAGACTTGGACCAATCCTTCTTCAGCTCCCTCCTACTTTGAAACGAAATGATGATCGCCTTGCTGAATTCTTCCAAGGGCTTCCCTCCGCGTATCGCTGGGCCATGGAATTCCGGCACGACAGCTGGAACCACGCTACGGTTGAGGATCTCCTGCGCCGATTTCATGTGGCTTGGGCGACTGTCGAAACGGATGATCGGCCGGCGGAATACCGGGACACGGCCGACTTTGTCTATGCCCGTCTTCGCCGCAGCCGGTATGTGCGCAAAGATTTGACCAGGTGGGGCGACTACTTCATCGAGGCACGAAAGAATGGGAAGGACTGCTACGTGTATTGCAAGCACGAGGACGAAGGCTCGCCCTGGGTGTGGGCGGACCAGCTGATGAAAATCACTGGGACCGCGCCTCTACCGGGCAGAAATCATCGGTAACTCTCGCGCCCCCTCGGCTTCCTGCTGAATTCGCTGACGCTCGGCTTTCGATTCTTCCATCACGCTGTGCAACAGTTCATCACCTAACTGGGTCAGCTGCGCGGCAGCATCTTTCATTTCCGCATGTTCCACCGCGCGTGAAAGGACTTCGGCCTTAGTCGCCCCCATTTTCTGTCCCAGAAACGGCTTGATGATGAGATAGGCCACATCACGGAAAGGCATGTAGCGTAAAAATCTGCGAAGCAACTTGAACGTCTGAATGGGGTACCGGGTGAGCTTATAGATGAACAGCTTCTTGAGCCCCTCCTGCCGCACCGAATTGATGGTCGCACCGGGCAAACAAGTCGGATCGATCTCGGAACACTTAAAATACTTGTACCAGTCCTTGGCATCGCTCACGAGGCCGCGCTTGATGTATTCCTGCCACAGGGGTGTTCCCCGGTAGACGCAGAGCCGGTTGAAGCCAAACGTATCCAAGGGGAGCTTCGACGCGAAGTCGAACGTCTTTTGCATGTCTTCCACGGTCTCGTCAGGATTCCCCACGGTAAAAAAGCCGTGCACAATTTCAATGCCCGCCTTCTTGGCATTGCTGACCGCGGTCTCCACTTCTGCCAGTGTCTGTTCCTTCTGCAGGCGATCGAGGATTTTCTGACTCCCGCTCTCGATACCGAACATCACGGTGCGGCAGTGAGCTTTGGCCATCGCTGGAAACAGATGCTGGGCCACGGAGTCAACACGGCCTTCAATACCCCATTGAATGGAAAGCTTGGCATCGATGATGCCGCTGCAGATAGCATCGATACGCTTCGGCTGAAGCAAGAAGTGATCGTCCACGAAGTAGACCGATCCATAACCGTTCGCTTCCAAATACTTGAGTTCTTCGACGACATGTTGCGCGCTCCGAGCGCGCCACTTCCCTTCATTGAAGATGGGAATATCACAAAATACACAGGGCCACGGGCAGCCCCGGGAGGTCTGCATGGTGGTAAACCGCTCCATTGACAGCACAGCCGGCACGTCCAACGGCATGGATTCGACGAAGTCCAACTCCAAACTTTCGCGATCTGGAAACGGCCATTGGTCTAAGTGGCGCTCCATGGTGCGGTTAGGATTATTGATCACCTTCCCATCCTTCGCCCACGTCACTCCACCCACACCCTGCGGATCTTCGATATGATCGAGCAAATCCAGCAACAACTGTTCGCCGTCGCCGCGGCAGACAAAATCGACTTCCGGACATTGCAACTTGACGAGTCCGGCGTTGAGGCTGGCAAACACGCCGCCGAAGGCCAACTTCACAGACGCATCGGCCACACGAATCTGGCGGGCAAGAATCTTCGCATAGGGATAGCTCGTTGTGCTGAGAAAGCTCATTCCAACGAGCGCCGGCTTGCGGCGTTTGATTTCTTCAATGATCCGCTCGTTCGGCGTCTCCGGATGCGCCTGATCGAACATGACGCATTCGTGACCAGCCCGCTTCAGGACAGCCGAAAGAGACATGATGCCGATGGGCGGAAAGCCCATCACTCGAATGCGGCCATTCTTGGCCCGCGTCTTAGCCGGAAGTGCGTAAAACTGAGGATCTCGCACATGTATGAGAAACACGAGCATAGTGGGGTCCTTTCATAGTCGGGGGGAGCCTTGCCGGAGGATGACGGTTCCGAAGAGGCGCATCACATCAGGCGGGCAACCCTCCAGGGACGTTTGCCCCGCACTGGGCGACATACAGTACCACGTCTGGCATGTGGGAAAAAGGGAAGATTCAGATACGACGGCAGAAAGCTGAGTACGCCTGGGATTTCCTGAAAGATACGTAGCCTCAAAAAAAGAGGGCGTCGGATCGATCCCGACGCCCTTCATGGCTCGCTTCCTGGCCTGACGGTTCAGCTAGCGGCCGAGTGCTTTCAGCACAGCATGACCGATCTCGGCAGGATTCTTCACGACTCGGACGCCGGCGGATTCGAGGGCCTTCATTTTCTCCGAAGCCGTTCCTTTGCCGCCTGAAATAATCGCTCCAGCATGCCCCATCCGACGGCCCGGAGGCGCCGTGATTCCAGCGATAAAACTGATCACAGGCTTCTTCACATGTTGCTTGATGTATTCGGCCGCTTTTTCCTCAGCGTCGCCTCCGATTTCCCCGATCATGACCACAGCCTGCGTTTCAGGATCTTTCTCAAACAGTGGCAAGACATCCACGAAGCCGGTGCCGTTGACCGGATCGCCGCCGATCCCCACGCAAGTCGTCTCCCCCAGTCCTAACGTAGACAGCTGATGTACGGCCTCATAGGTCAAGGTGCCGCTCCGAGACACCACTCCAACGACGCCACGCTTGTGGATGAATCCCGGCATGATGCCGATCTTCGCCTCGTCGACCGTAATCACACCGGGGCAGTTAGGACCGATCAGCCGCACATCCCGTCCATGCAGCGCTCGCTTGACCTTCACCATGTCATTGACCGGAATGCCTTCGGTGATGCAGATAATCAATCTTACACCTGCATCGGCGGCCTCCAGGATGGCGTCCGCACAGAAGGGAGGCGGCACAAAAATCAGGGAGGTATCGCAGTCGGTCTTTTTTACCGCATCGGCCACCGTATTAAACACGGGTATGCCTTCGACTTCCTGGCCGGCCTTACCCGGTGTCACACCGGCGACCATCTTCGTGCCGTACGCTTTGCACTGCGTCGCGTGGAAAGATCCTTCCTTCCCCGTGATTCCCTGCACCACCACTCGCGTATGCTTGTTGACGAGAATACTCACGGTCTTCTCCTTTACGCCGCCTTACCGGTCAGCTTGACGATTTTCTGTGCCGCTTCCCACAGATCATTGGCAACCTCCAGTTTGAGTCCGGAATCTGCCAGCAGTTTTCGGCCTTCATCAGCATTGGTGCCTTGAAGGCGAACGACCAAGGGCACCGCAATCTTGACTTCCTTGGCTGCCTCAATCACGCCATGCGCAATACGCTCGCAGCGAACAATACCGCCAAAAATGTTGATGAAAATGCCCTTCACGTTCGGGTCCTTGAGCAAAATCCGAAAACCGGCTGCAACGGTGTCTTTGGTTGCTCCCCCGCCGACATCCAGAAAGTTAGCCGGCTCGCTGCCCGCCAGCTTGATCACATCCATCGTCGCCATCGCAAGGCCCGCGCCGTTCACCATGCAGCCGATGTTGCCATCTAGCTTTACATAGTTCAGATTATTGGCCGTCGCCTCGATTTCCAGCGGATCCTCTTCGTTGAGATCCCGCATTTTCTGAACGTCTTCGTGTTTAAACATTCCGTTGTCGTCAAAGGACACTTTTCCGTCCAAGGCGACCAACGTCTTCTCTTTGGTAATGATTAACGGGTTGATTTCGACGAGCGCGGCATGTTTCTCCATGAACAAGCGGTAGAGATTCCCGAGCATCTGTACGAACGGATTGATGACCGCCGGCTCCATGTGCTGGAGTCCCAAGGCGAAGGCCACATTCCGCCCATTATGCCCCTGAAACCCGACGGCCGGATCGATCGCTTCCTTAATAATCTTCTCCGGGGTTTTCTCAGCGACCTCCTCGATCTCCATACCCCCTTCTGTACTGGCAATAAAGGTGGGCCAACCGGTATCGCGATCCACCAAAATGCTCAAATACAACTCTTTGGCAATATTGGCACCTTCTTCAAGAAGTAGCCGATGGACCGTTCTGCCTTTGGGTCCGGTTTGATGCGTAATCAACGTCTTTCCGAGTAATTCTTTGGCGAGGCCCGCAATGGCCCCCTTGTCTTTCGTGATTTTCACACCGCCGGCTTTGCCCCGTCCTCCGGCATGAATTTGAGCTTTTACGACAAAGACCGGCGTATTGAGCTCATGAGCCCAGGCAGTCGCGCCCTCGGGCGTGGTAATTTCCTTTCCACGCGGCACTGGAACTCCAAACTGTGCAAACAACTGCTTGGCCTGGAACTCATGAACGTTCATTGAATCCTCGTAATGGCTAGTGGTCGTGACAAGTACTCTCGCGCGCACAACAATCGGCGGTGTCCGTTGGTCGGAACGCACTCTCAGTTGGTAGCAGTCCGCTCGGCTTCTTTACGCGTATACGCGGGAAGGATCATGGGAGAAATTACCCCGCTGGAACTGCCGTGTTTTTTAGCCTCAGCCCTGAACCGCTGCACATGACTCACCGTGAGTTTTCCCTGTGACACGGACCCGGCCCGCGATGCGGCCGTTAACCCTGACCGTTTACCGAAAACCATCAAATCCAGCAACGAATTGCCCATCAACCGGTTTCGGCCGTGCAACCCTCCGGAGGCTTCTCCTGCAACAAACAAATTCTTCACGTTGGTTTCAGAATTTGCATCGATCTTCACCCCGCCGTTCTGATAGTGCAAGGTAGGGTAGATAAGTACCGGGTCCTTACTGATATCGATACCGAACCGTTCGAATTGCATCATCATGGCAGGGAAATGCTTCTCCACCGTTCCAGGTCCATGTTCTGCGTCGAGCAAGGGCGTATCCAACCACACGCCGACCCGGCCGGACATGGTCCGAATTCCGCGGCCTTCCTCACATTCGCGAATGATAGAGGACGAGACCACGTCTCGGGTATCCAGCTCGTTCACAAACCGTTCCCCCTTGGCGTTCACGAGATGTCCCCCCTCCGACCGGATCCCTTCTGTCACCAACGCCCCGATCAATTGCTCCGGATAAACCGCGCCCGAGGGGTGATATTGAAAGGTATCAATATGGTCGAGTTTTGCGCCCATTCGGTACGAGAGGCACAAACCATCCCCCGTCGCGCCATAATGATTGCTGGTAGGGAATCCCTGGATATGCAACCGGCCGATGCCCCCGGTGGCGAGAATGACCGACTTCGCGGCGACCACGACATGGCGGTGGTTATCCAGATCCTTAAAAATCGCGCCGGTACACTGGCCGTTCTCGTCACTCAATAATTCGACGGCGGCACAGAACTCAAGAAGCTGAATCTTCTGGTTCAGCACCTCATCCTTGAGCACCCGCATGATCTCAAGGCCGGTATAGTCCGAGCATGTGAGCAGACGGGGCTTCGAGCTTCCCCCACCTTTTTTCACATGCAAATTACCGTCGGCTTGCCGGTCAAAAAGTACTCCCAGTTCAATCAGCCATTTTGCGATGGACGGCCCTTCTTCGACCATCACCTTGAGGAGTTCATGATCATTTTGCATATGCCCACCCTTGAGCGTATCAAGGAAATGGGTCACCGGAGAGTCCTCGGGCGCGACGGAGATTTGCATGCCGCCCTGAGCCATCACGCTATTGGAGTCGCCAAGACGAAGTTTGGTGGCAAGGATCACCTTCGCACCCGTCGCATGAGCGTGAAGCGCCGCAGCGCATCCGGCGCCACCACCACCCACCACCAACACGTCCGTGGTGTACTGAGGAGTCAAATCGATATGCTCTGGGATTGAGCTGTCCCCTTCAAGCAACGCGGCCAGTTCAACAACGGTTTTATCTCCGGCATTCGGTCCGAATCGAATCGGACGATACGCGCTGGATCGATAGTCCGGATGATACTGATGAATTAATCGGTCGCGGTCGGCGGGGGAAAACTTAGGGATAGTCTGCTTGCGACGAGCGTCTCGGGTTTGATGAACGATCTGCTGAAGTGCATGAATTTCCATGGTTTCGCTTTCAGCGCGGAGCACAGTGCCCGAGCCATGCGCTCAGAACCGGCTGACGGCACAACGCGCTACTTGACTGTCGCACAGTGATCGGCTAACTCCTGTTCGCTCATGGCGAGCACTTTCTTCCATTCGTCGTTGAAGCGACCGTCCTGAATTTCCTTAATACGGGTATCAAGGCCCTGCGGCTTCTCAGTGAAATGAGCGCCCTGAGCTCGACTTACATACAAGGCTACCAAGTTTGGAGCGATGTCGGCGATACAGACGGGTGTACACATCCCGCACATGACGCAGTCCATAAACATTTCAGAAACGCTTTTGAAGTCACCAAATACAGCTTTCCAGACGCCTTCACGCACATCAATTTTCTGCGGACAGGCCTCCGTGCAGGCGTTGCAGTTTCTACAGAGGGGCGCCTCGGGATACAAATTGAAGAGATCCTGCTTCGGATCCTTGAGCGACTGGATGTCGTAGAGCGCTTTGCGCGCTGGAAACGGCGGCATGATGGTAAAGGACATGCCGTCTTCAACAGCCATTTGACAGGCTAAACAGGTTCGAACCTTCGGATCGTCCTTCGTACGGTAGTACGTCGCACAAGCGCCACAGAAGCCTCCGAGACACCCGGCACCTCGCACCACCTCCTGCCCCGTGTGCCACAGGGCTTTGATCACGGTGATGCCTTCCGGCACTTCGTACTTTTTGCCGGAAATTTCGATGGTGACCATCTTGTGGCGCACGACTTCAGGTTGATCGATTACATTGGTGTCTTCTTGTGCCATAGCTTTCTCAGAATCTTGAAAAAGGTGCGGCGCAAGGAGGCTGTAGTCCTCCTTGCGCCAGGCACCAGATCAACTCATACCCGCTTATGCAATCGCGTCGATGATCGCGTTTAGCGTCGCGCTGGGCCGCATGGCTTTGGCAGCCTTGGCATCGTCCGGGTGATAGTACCCGCCGACATTCTGCGACTTGCCCTGGGCCGCCAACAACTCACCCTCAATCTTTTTTTCGTTATCACTCAGATCTTTGGCGATCTTCGTGAATTTGTCCGCGATCTTTTTGTCAGTGGTCTGTGCGGCCAACGCCTGGGCCCAGTAGAGCGCCAGATAGAAGTGGCTGCCGCGGTTGTCGATTTCCCCGACTTTACGGGCTGGCGACTTGTTGCTTTCCAGGAACTTGGCATTGGCTTGATCCAGCGTATCCGCGAGAATCTTGGCCACGGCATTGTTGCCCACCTTCGCCAGATGCTCGAGCGAGGCAGCCAATGCGAGAAACTCACCGAGCGAATCCCAGCGCAGATAGCCTTCTTGCTCGAACTGTTGGACGTGCTTGGGCGCCGATCCTCCCGCACCGGTCTCGAACAACCCACCGCCGTTGAGCAACGGCACGATCGACAACATCTTTGCGCTGGTGCCGATTTCGAGGATGGGAAACAGGTCGGTGAGGTAATCGCGAAGCACGTTGCCCGTAACCGAAATCGTGTCCTTACCTTCCTTCATCCGCTCAATGGAGAAGCGGCAGGCCTCGGCCGGAGACATGATTTTGATCTCCAAACCGTTCGTGTCATGCTTCGGCAGGTAAGCATTCACCTTCTTGATCAATTCCGCATCATGGGCGCGGGTTTTGTCCAGCCAGAACACAGCCGGAGCGCCGGTTGCGCGGGCACGGGAGACCGCCAGCTTAACCCAGTCCTGAATCGGTGCGTCCTTCACCTGGCAAGCTCGCCAGATGTCACCGGCTTCCACTTGATGTTGGTGCAACACGGTTCCGTTCGCGTCGACGATGCGGATGGTGCCGTTGGCCGGCGCCTTGAACGTCTTATCGTGAGAACCGTATTCCTCCGCCGCTTGCGCCATCAATCCGACGTTCGGGATCGTGCCCATCGTGCGGGGATCGAAGGCACCCTTTCGCTTACAGAATTCGACGACTTCATGATAAACCGGGGCGTAGCTGGAATCGGGGATCACGCACTTCACGTCGGCGAGTTTGCCGTCCGGACCCCACATTTGTCCGCCGTCGCGAATGACGGGCGGCATGGAAGCGTCAATGATAATGTCGCTCGGCACGTGAAGATTGGTGATGCCTTTGTCGCTGTTGACCATCGCCATCGGGGGACGCTTCTGATAGGTCGCCTGAATATCGGCCTCAATGGCCTTGCGCTGATCGTCCGGAAGCGACTTGATTTTCGCATAGACGTCGCCAAGACCGTTATCCGGGTCGACTCCCAGCTTCTTAAACGTTTCTGCGTGCTTCTCGAACACGTCCTTGTAGTAGACCGTCACGCCATGGCCGAAGATCTTCGGATCAGACACCTTCATCATGGTCGCCTTCATGTGAAGCGACCATAAGACGCCCTGCTTCTTGGCCTCCTCGATCTGCTGTTCGAGGAACGTGCGCAACGCCTTGACGCTCATGAACGTCGCATCAAGCACTTCGCCGGCCTGCAAGACGACCTTTTCCTTCAACGTGGTGGTCTTGCCGTCTGCTCCGACGAACTCGATTTTTGCGGTCGTCGCGGCAGGAATCGTCACCGACTTCTCGTTGGAACGGAAGTCTCCACCTTTCATGTGGGAGACATGGGTTTTTGAATCCTGGCTCCATGGAGACATCTTGTGTGGATGCTTCCGAGCATACGCCTTGACGGATAACGGAGCGCGGCGATCGGAGTTCCCTTCGCGCAATACCGGATTGACCGCGCTGCCTTTAACTTTGTCATAGCGGGTCTTGATATCTTTTTCTTTGTCGTCTTTCGGGTTCTCCGGATAATCCGGCAATTTATAGCCCTGGCTCTGCAGTTCCTTAATGGTCGCCACAAGCTGCGGGATGGAAGCGCTGATGTTTGGAAGCTTAATGATGTTGGCTTCCGGCGTCTTCGCCATCTCCCCCAGTTCGGCGAGGGCGTCGGCTTGTTTTTGTTCGGTGGTGAGATATTCCGGGAACACTGCGATCACGCGGCCTGCGAGTGAAATGTCCCGCAACTCCACGGTCACGCCTGCCGCCTTGGTGAAGGCATTGATGATCGGCAAGAACGAATAGGTCGCCAGCATCGGCGCTTCGTCGGTTTTCGTATAGATGATTTTGTCTGCTTTTGCCATAGTTATTCTCCCTTGCTGTATTGGTTAGTTCAAAGCATTCAATGCGGAGCCGGCCTTGAACCAGGTGATTTGCTGCGCGGTCATGCTGTGATTCGTCTGAATCTTTACATCACCGCCAGTCTTATGAATGACCACCGTCACGGGCTTACCTGGAGCCAGGTTGGCCAGATCTACGACGCTGAGGCGATCGTTCTGTTCGATTTTCTCATAGTCCTTGGGATCGGCGAACGTAAGCGGGAGGATGCCCTGCTTCTTCAGATTCGTCTCATGAATGCGGGCAAAACTCTTGGTAATAACAGCCCGCACATTTAAGAAGCGCGGTGACATGGCGGCGTGTTCTCGGCTGCTGCCTTCGCCGTAGTTCTCGTCTCCCACAACAATGGACCCAATCCCCTTGGCCTTATAGGCTCGCGCGATCTGTGCCATCGTGAGATTGGATTCACCTGTCAGGACGTTGGTGCCCTTCCCGGGCTCCGACGAAAAGCTGTTGTTCGCACCCAAGAACATATTGTCGCTGATCTTATCCAAGTGACCGCGGAATTTGAGCCAGGGCCCGGCCGGTGAAATGTGGTCGGTCGTCGTCTTGCCTTTGGTCTTGATCAAGAGTGGCAATTTCTCGAAATCTTTGCCATCCCATTTCGGAAAGGGCTGCAACAGCTGCAATCGCTCACTGGTCGGCGGAATATCGACCGTCAGATTTGAGCCGTCTTGGGCTGGCGCTACGAAACCTTCCTCCCCTTTGGCAAAACCTTTGGCCGGCAATTCTTCCCCGACCGGTGGTTGAAGCTTGAACTCTTTTCCGTCGGCCCCCTTGATTGCCTGGTTGACCGGGTCGAAGCCCAAGTCGCCGGTGATGGCGTATGCAGTGACTACTTCCGGGCTGGCAAGGAACGACAAGGTTTCACTGATACCATCGTTACGACCGGGGAAGTTGCGGTTGAAGGAGCTGACAATCGAGTCCGCACGGCCCTTCACTCCATCTGCCCGCTTCCACTGTCCAATGCAGGGCCCGCAGGAGTTCGACAACACAGTTCCTCCGAGCTTTTCAAAGGTATCCATGAACCCGTCACGCTTCATGGTGTGATAGATACGCTCGGAGCCCGGGGAAATGAGAAACGAGGCCTTTGCCTTTAAGCCGGCCTTCAACGCCTGCTGAGCCACATGGGCAGAACGACTAATATCCTCATACGAGGAATTCGTACAACTGCCGATCAACGCCGCTTTCAGTTCGACCGGATACCCTTTTTCCTGCGCTTCCGCCTTCAATTTCGAAATGGGTCGAGCCAAATCAGGCGTGTGAGGTCCGACGACGTGGGGCTCCAGCTTAGAAAGATCGATCTCGACGATCTGATCATAATATTTCTCGGGAGACTGAGCGACTTCAGGATCGGCTACCAGTAGATCTTTGTGCGACTGGGTAAAGTTCGCCAGATCGGCGCGGTCGGTAATCTTCATGTAAGCCACCATCTTCTCGTCAAACGGAAAGACGGAGGTTGTGGCGCCCAATTCTGCGCCCATGTTGCAAATAGTGCCCTTACCGGTGGCGCTGATCGTCTCTGCGCCCGGGCCGAAATACTCAACAATCTTGTTGGTGCCGCCTTTCACCGTCAGCAATCCGCACAAATAGAGAATCACATCTTTTGGTGACGCCCAACCATTGAGCTTTCCGGTCAATCGCACGCCGATCAATTTCGGATGAAGCACTTCCCATGGAAGGCCTGCCATGACTTCGCCGGCATCTGCCCCACCCACGCCAATCGCGAGCCCACCTAAGCCGCCGCCATTCGGAGTATGCGAGTCGGTTCCGATGATCAAGCAACCGGGAAAAGCGTAATTCTCCAGTACGACCTGGTGAATGATGCCGGCACCCGGCTTCCAAAATCCAATTCCGTACTTCTTCGCGGCGGAGGCAAGAAAATTATAGACTTCCTTGTTCTCATCGAGTGCGCGGAGAAGGTCCTTTTCAGATCCCATTTCAGCACGGATCAAGTGATCACAATGGATGGTGCTGGGGACCGCCGCCTTGCTCTTGTTGGCCTGCATGAATTGCAGCACAGCCATCTGAGCTGTGGCATCCTGCATGGCCACACGATCCGGACGGAGCGCCAGCATAGCCTTACCCCGTTCCCAGTTCTGGCTTTCAAAATTGTCCGCGTGCGAGACAAGTATCTTTTCGGCAAGCGTCAACCCCCGGCCGAATTTCTTTCTAGCCTTGGCAAAAACATCCGGCATCCTGGCATAGAGTGCTTTGGCGAGATCCATGGACATAGTGGGTTCTCCGTCTATTAATACGATCTATGAGTTGCGTGACTCATCGTTTGGGAAGAAGTCGGCATCGGCTAGCTCCTCTCACAATCCGTGAATCACGTACGAAGTTACTTCAGCGGCGGCACTTCCCGACGCTTAGGCGCTGCATAGTTCACGAGATAATCAAACAATCGAATCAAACGGCTATCCTGGCGCTTCTGATCTACCCAATGCCCGATCAATCCAATCGTGCGCGAAAGGATGAAGAACCCATTCAAACTATCGATGGGGAATCCGATGTCGACTAAGACAGCCGCCATGGTCCCGTCGACATTCAAGATCAAATTGTCCTTCTTCACCGATGTGACTTTTTCCACTTCCAGTGCAAAGTCCAGGCACGGAGTCTTGACCTTGAGGCTCTTGACGTAGCCGACCAACTCCTTGACCCGCTTGTCAGGATTGCGCAGGCTCTTGACACGATGGCCAATACCCGGCACAGGCCCATGATTTTTCTTCATGTAGGCCAAAAATTCGTCGACTGACATCTTGTTATCGACGGCATACTTGAAGAATCGCCCCGCATCCGTCACCGCTCCACCGAAACGCGGCCCGATCATGATCATTCCCGCTGCCACCGACTGCGACAGCCCGATGCCGGCACAGGCCGCCAAGATCGTCGCGTAGGCCCCACTCACACAAGGACCATGATCCGCAGAGAGCATCATGATGCGCTTGATAATTTCGGCTTCCTGCTTGGAGATCAATCGTTTATCCCAGAGAAGGCCGATGACATGAGGAATCTCGTAGCCTTTGTTGATGAGTTCAGAGGCGGGATATCCGTCGTAGCAGGGTTCGTCACCACGGTCGTCACTGATGGTGGTGCGAATGATAGGGGCAACCATGACCTCATCGGCTTTCATTGCCTCCTCAACCGTCTTTGGCAAGCGAGGTAGCACGGCCGGCTCAACCGGCGCCTTGACTTGGCCGGACTTCAGTAAGTCCTCATAGGTTTCCTTGATAGCCGGACCCAGGGCGCCGAAGGTCGGAGGCACCAGCGCCCCTGCTTTCTTCAGGGCATCGGATTTCGACCGGGCCGATCCTTCGCCTTTCATGCCCTCCTTAGCGCCGGCATGCCCGAATTTCATGCCTTTCGGCAAACTCTCCTGACAGAATCCGGATACCACGGCGATCAGTTTCACTCTCCGCTTCTTCGCTCCATACCATTCAGCCGCACGCTCTTCCAGATCACCGCCCATTTCGCCGACAATTACAACGGCTTTTGTCTGCGGATCGTTTTCAAACATTTCCAGATAGCTGACGTAATCCGTCCCAGGATAGGCGTCGCCGCCAATCCCGATGGCCGTTGTGATACCGTCGGCAAATTGTGAGCAGATCCAAATAATTTCGTTCGAGAGGCCACCGGACTTGGTGATGACCCCAAATGACCCTTCCCGATACAACTTCGAAAGGACCAAATTGTCGAATGCGCCGCCGATTACGCCAAGACGGCAGGCACCAGCTGAAATGATACCGATGGAAGAGGGGCCATTGAACACCTTGCCCAACTTGCGGGCATGGGCGCCGAGAATCTTGGCATCCTTCTCCGGCACGCCCTCGGTAATCATCGAAACCACTTTGATATGCGGATCATCAAGCGCTTCCATTCCGCCCTTCATCGCCCGGTCCGCGCCAATGTAAACCAGACTGGTATTGAGCGTAGGATGATTCTTGGTCGCTTCAGCGATAGACTTGTAGACAGGAATAGCAAGGAGGCCGCTGCCATACGGGATCTCATTGGTCTTACCGGCGTCCGGCGGGTAAACAAATGCTTCGACATTCAGCGGACGCTTAATGAGATAACAGAATTCGGCCATACGGCGGGCGGCGTTGACACCGGCTTGACCACCCTGGATCACGACCCGGGTGTCTTTGTTTGCCAGAATACTCATCTCGGGATCTCCCCTTATATTCAGTTGGTCATAGGCGGCAGGCTACTTTGCTTGAAGTGCCTTGTCGACAATATCGGTAAGCGGGGTGTTGCGGTCGAAGACATTGATATCAAAACCCTCGTCTTTTAACGCACGCATCGCATCAAGGCCTTCTCTTTCACGCGGACCGCCACGACGCACCCATATCTTCACATTCTTCAGCTTGCCTTCTGATTTGGCCTTCCGGAACCCGTTGATGATGCCGCCAAACGTCTTTTTCACATCGGTAAAGTTTGCGATGGCACCACCGACGATAATGTTTCTAATCCCGGGAAGTGAGCACACTTTCTCGGTGAGCACTTCGACCGCCCAATCGGGTGGATCCCCCGAATACTCCGCATAGTTCGCCAACTTGCCACCACGAGCGACCACGGCATCCGAATAATAGACGCTGGCGCCACCGCCGGCAGGCAACATGGCCGTATCTCCACCAGGGATTTCAATGAATTTGACTGAGCCCTTGATCTTGCTATCAACTGCCATCACCTCAAGCTCTTGCTTGGAATAAGCCCGGCCGAACTCCGCAGCAAAGGCAAAGTTCCAATCGGGGTGCCTGAACTTGGCATCACCATCGAGAAGGGTGACCGCATCGAGCGCAACCAATTCCTCATCACCGGCTCGCAAAACCACTGGATTGACTTCGAGGTACTGCGCGTCTTCACTGTCAAAGCAGGCAAACATTTTCCCGGCGAACTCCGCCATTTTTTTGGCGAGCGCGCCGGAGAAACCTGCTTCCTTGCTCAGTTTTTCGAGGGATTCCGGGGAAGGGGACTGCCCGATCTCAAGACACAAACGTTTCACACGTTCCCAGTTTGATTCCACTTCGATCCCGCCACAATTGGCCACCAGAATCTCACTGCCTTCGCGGGTCGATTTTACTGCGCAATAATATTCTTCTTTATGCGGGATCATTTCAGAGACGATGACCTGCGTCACCGTAATGCTGCCGACCTGCCGGCCGATCATCTCCTTGGTGGCGGCTTCCGCAGCCTTGAAGTCTAAATCTACCTTGACCAATCCCAACTTAAAACGCGAGCCCAACGCTTCATGCGCTTTAGCGACAAGCTTGGACTTTTTCAACCATTCGTTGGCTTGTCCCAGATTGGTCAGCTCATCAACTGACGTAACAACCACGTAATTAGGGACGTTGATTCCCCACTTCTTCATCAGCCCCATCCCGGGACCTTCCAGCACTTTCGCCATGATTGACGACTCCTTGGTGTGTGATAGGGCAGAGAAACGGAGCGACAGAGTACCGAATTTCGCCGATTAGCTCAATCCTCCAAAGGGCCTACAGTGCGAGGACAGAAGTCCTACCACAATGCGCACTGAAGATTCATCACCATAAATGCTTGATAAGTTTAAGTTGACCTGATGAATCCCTGAGCGGCGAACGCGCCATCAGCTGCCAGGTAACTCAAGTGCGTCGAATCCGTTGGCAGCGGGGACAGTAAAAGGAACTTCGCTCACCGATAGATCGTCTGATCACCGCCCCACATCGGTTCGGGCAGGGCTCGCCTGACTTTGCATAGACCAAATGTCGGCATTTGTACTGGCCTTCCGTTCCGTCCGGCGCAAAATAATCGCGGACGCTGGACCCGCCCAGCGTGATCGCTTCCCGTAAGACCTCGCCCACAATGTGATGCAGACGTCGTATTGCCTTTTCGCCCACTTGATTGGCTGCCTGATCGGGATGCAGCCGGGCACGAAATAGAATTTCATTGGCATAAATGTTTCCGATTCCTGCGATCGTCTGTTGGTGCATCAACAGCGATTTCAGCCTGCTCCGTGTGGTCGACAACAACTCCACGAATTGCTTTTCTGTCATGAGCAGCGGATCTGGCCCAAATCGACGAGATGTGTATTGATCCAGTCCGGCTTGGTCCAGCAATGAGAGCCGCCCGAACCGACGAGGATTCCAGTAACGGATCTCAGGTTCGACTCCTCCTTCGAGGTGCAGGATGAAGTGGGTATGTTGAGGATATTTCGTCACGGTCTTGCTGAACAACAGCAGCCCCGTCATGCCCAGTTCTGCGGCAAGAAATCGTGTCTGATCTGTGCGGCGAAACGTGATGATGACACTTTTACCCCGTCGTTCCACCTCTGTAATCGTAGAACGGCGAAACCATTCCAAGGAGGACAATCCTTCCCGGACGATGTCTCCTCGCCCTACCCAGCAATCGCTGACCTTGGCGCCAACGACGCGTTCGCGCAGTTGACGCGCAGCGACTTCTGCTTCAGGTAATTCAGGCATGGCGATGTTTCCTGCGCAAAGCGATAGAAGACGAAAAGCATTAAATTACGCCACGGAGATGAGTGGAAATGCAACCCCGAGGAATGACTCGGCCACAGCGCTAAGCGACGAAGGGAGAAAGTGATGAGTTAACGGTGAGTGAGATAGCTGCTAGGCGAGTGTCGTCGTGCCGGAATTCGAAGCGGGAGGCTCCCCCATGCCTCGACGCCTGGTGCGTACACTTGCGATCACGTCATCCAAGCGAGGTAACGGCATGCCGCCTGGACGTCTGGTGAGGGCGAGCTTAAGCGCTTCGGCATAGGTCATCCCCTCTACGCAGCATAAATAGGCGATGATGACAGATACCGATCGTCCCATGCCTGCACGGCAACACACCATCAATCGATGCTGTGGGAGGTGGGTTTCGATCCATTGCACGGCGTCATACACGGCCGACACGGCAGGCTCCCCGAATTCCTTCAGAGGGATCTTGGCATAGATCACCCGCGGAGGAACCATCACATTCTGTTCCTCTGCTACCATGAGGATGGCGCCAACCTGCGGAGGAGGGTTTTTGGCATCATCGGCGTTACCGACGAGAAGGCGCTTATTGATCATGTGCATTGTGAGGTTAGTATAGGGTGCTACATGAGGCGGTCAAGGAATTCGTGCGATTTCCAGGGCGGCGATTGAAGATCCTCTATGGTCGTGCGTATACTGCCGGTAACTGAGGGAATAAATGGCCCGTCTTCCAATAGATCAGGTAGAAAAGCGGCTGGCCAGCGTGCAGTGCGCGATCTGTAAAACCAATACGTTCCGCATCGATGTCCGAACGTTGCAACCGGATGGAGAATGCCGTGGCGTCTGCATGAAATGCCGATATAGTTTTCCCGTTTATACGGATATGGACTTTTATGTCCGAACTCAGCCGGATATCCCCTACCGGCTCAAAGAAATTTCCTGTCCTAACTGTCAGCACCGGGGCGTATCGCTCGACTTTCGCATTACCATGTCCGTCAGAGATGCGATTTATTTCGTCACCTGCACCAACTGCCAGACCCATTTCCCCGAACGTTCATCATTAGAAGCATTTGAATAGTCCTCCCCTTCGAAGTTTCGTGTATACTAACCCTATTATGAGCGATCCACATATCACTCGACCCAAACAGGCGGCTCCTTCTGCTCCTGACGCGTCCAGCAAGCCCCGGAAGGAAATTCCGGTCGTTTCGGTGCCCAACGACCAAGACCTAATGGCGGCTGAAATGGCAGCGCTCTTTGATGAGGATCGGGTTTCTCATCAACACGGCTCCTCGGAGCCTGAGGCTGACTAGCGCTTCACGCAGGTCGAATTATCTCCGCCACCCCTGAAGAAAGGATGCGGCCGACCATCGCCGGGCGCCCCTTTCTTTCTTTCCTGACGATTTCATCAATACGGACAATTGCCCCGCGATGCCATTCCTCAAATGCCGCGTTTGAAAGAGAGGATTCTTTATCCTGCCGTCCAATCTCGGCACGTCCCTTTCCATTGCATAACCATACCCTTTTTTCACCCTTCATGTTGCGCAATTCGCTCACGACGCGGTGATAGTCGGGATTTCTGGGCACGACCGTTTGCCCGTCTTTTCGGAGGATGACATAAGAGAATTTGAGCGCATCCTTGATAAAGCCCACCTCTCGATCAATCTGGCCGATCAACGCAGGAGGCACCCACGCCCGCTCTTCATGACACCAATCATCGGGCTTGATCAACGCCGGACAGGGCCCATCGTGGAGGCAGGGGCTGTAAACAGAACACGAGGTTCCGGACACCAGGTTGTTTCGCAGAAGATGCAGGCCTCGTGATGCCATTCTCGATGCCGGCTCAATCAACATCAAGCTGCCCGTCTTTGTCAACGCATTCATCAATCGCTTGGCCCATTCAGTTCGTTGAGCAATCGGATCGGGACTTCCGGCAAATAACTCCGACAGGAGGTTTTGAGCAATGATCAGGTCGTAGCCATTTCCGGCCGCGCTCAGTACTGATGAAAGGGAATGTTCAAGATTCCACACAGCCGTCTTCAAAGGCGGAACTGGATGCGGGTGACACTGCCTGGCATATGTTTGCCAGAGGTCGGCACACAGCTCCATCGCCTTTGCTGAATAGTCAACCACTGTCATGCGGAGAGAATCGAGCGGCGGCAGAGACTGAGAGCTACACCAATCAACCAGGGCGAGTACGCCGGTGCCGGGGCCTCCCCCGAGATCCAGCACTCGAAATTCTTTCTCACGAAAGGAGCGTAGTACCGGCCGCAACTCTTCTAAAAGTAGCTGAATCTTGCTTACATTAACCGGCACATAATAACTGAGGTAGCTGGTCCGGAGGCGCGGATCCTCGAGGTATGCGGTCCCGATACCTTTACCCCCCTTGGTAAACATCTCCGAAAGGTTCCTCACGCCATTTATCAGCGAGGTCGAGAGCAATGGATGTTCATCAGGAATGCTCTTTTTCGCCACCGATGTGATCGTACTTAACACTGCGGATGACAACTGGTACATAGTGACGACCTCTCGGTTGACCCCTCAAAGACGACTGCAGTATGCTGAACCAATGAGGAGCACTTCACATGACTGATTCTATTTTGCAAGCCTACCGCGAGGTCGAAATGGCCATGGAGCGTTTTACGCTGGTCCTTCACGACCATGTGGATCATCTCCGCAGGACCGAAGCCCCTGGCTCCGAGAAGCTCCATCGCATGGCCAGCGGCACCAAAGCGATGCGTGATAGTGCATCGATTTATTTGTCCTATGCCAAATACGTGGCTCACGGAATGCCGGAAAGCCCTGATCTGGTCGAAGAAGATCTCCAGGGTTAACTGCTATCAAAACCGTGAAATGTAGAGGGCCCGTTCGGCGACGCCGAACGGGCCCTCCTCTTTGATCTCGCTATCTTGCCTCGAACCTAAATGCTACGCATGAAATGGCCCATCGCTTCATGATCAGCAGCCGATGCACCCATGACCTGAGAAATCGCCACGTTTGTAGACTTCTTCCCGGTCAGGCCAGACTCGACTTCGTCAACAATTAACTCCACCGGCATCGATTGACCACCATACACTCGCGGCCCTCCGATGATCTTCGCGTTCGAAAATCCATAAATCGCAGTCGCGACTTCTTTTGCCAACCATCCGACATAGTTGAATTCGGGAACCACAATCAACTTCGCTTTCGCACAAAGTTTACGTAGCTCCTGGGTCGGGAACGGACGAAGAGACCTAACCTTAATCAGGCCAATCTTGATACCCTTCTCCGCGCAGATACGAACGGCTTCACGGGACTGAGCCGCTGCGCTACCGGAAGCTATAATGATCGCCTCAGCGTCCTCAACATTTTCAGCAGTGAGCAGTCCGCCCATGTACTGATTAATGTACTTTCGAGAACGCTCGACCGCGGCCCACACCTCCTGCTGCCAAACAGCGTGGATGTTGTAGGCCATGAAGTTTGACTTTTGAACCGGGGCATCTCGAGAAAGCCTGGCCGGAGGATTCTCTGCATCCAAAACCGGAACGGCCCCGCGCCAAGGCTCACGCGGAGGAAGCTTCATACCACGATCCTGCATGCGCACGTAACCTCGAGCATGGGTGACAAAGAAGCCGTCACAACACACACCAACTGGGAGAGTGACATCATTCTTTTCGCTGATGACAAATCCCGCTAACGTAAAGTCATACATATCCTGCTGGTTTTCAGCATGGAACACAATCATGCCGCAATTGAGGAGATAGGACACCTCGATATTGTCAGGCTGAATGGCCAATGGCGCGTTCACGACCCGGCAGGTAAACATAGCCACAACCGGCAATCGATGACCGGGCCAGGAAGCAATTCCCTCCAGTCCTCTCAAGGTGCCGGGACCGGCGGTCGCGGTGTAACACCGAACACCAGCTCGCGATCCACCCGCGATGGCCGCCATGACGCCAACCTCTTCCTCGCCACGGTAATATTCTTTGACATACCCTTCGCCATACAGCACACCCACCAACTGCATGGTTTCGCTTTGGGGGGTGATGGGATAGGCGATAGCGAGATCGACGTTTGAACGACGGATAGCCTCTTTTGCCGCCTCACTACCGGTAATAAACTCTTTGGTCCTTGGAGCTTCCAAAAACATATACTCGGGCGTCACAACCTTCTGTTGCTTCGCGGCCGCATGAGGATCCTTCTTGGCTTCTACCTTCGGTGGCGAAACGCTGGTAGCCGGATCGCCCTGGGGACCTGTCTTTTGTTTAGGTTCCAATGCTTCGCTCATCATTACACCTCTTGACTGTATGGCCTTAGCCTAAAACTCTAGCCTTCACGCTTCATCTGATCAGGCGAGTGACCAAAAGCGGTTGCGCTACCGGCACCAGCAGCAGAAGGCATAAAAGTCATAGGGTTTGTATGCGTTTTGCCATTGTGGACCTTCGACTGAGTCCCCGTGAAACGGACATTTTCGCCGTTGTCTGGAAGCTTAATGCCCATCTCCTCACGAACTTTTTTGAAGATTTGTGCGGTCTTTTTTAACTTTATGGTGTCGGAATCCCGAATCGTCAGCATGGCGTCTTCGTGTCCTTGCTCGGCACAAATGGCCATCGTGCAGCAATTCGTCCCCGCGCGAATCATTTTCAGTGTGAGATTGGCGTAATGACAATGCACACCGATAAAAATGCAGGCCTCAATCTTGTTGCCCCAAATCGTAAGATTGGGATGGTTGGGATTGATCACCTCTTCAGGATCGATCTTGGGATACTTGGGGCGATAGTCAGGCATGGGGATAATCATGACATCCGGTATCTGTGCCGCAATCTCCAGAACTGCCTTAGCCTTTTCAACTGCGTGATTGTTCCACGCCCACAAGACGAGCGGTCCTGGGAAGATCGTTGCGTTCGGACTCGTCAACATTTTTCGAGCCATTTCTTCGATGACCGTGTCCTCATTGGGTTCAAGGAGGCCATAGTACAGTCCTTGCCCAGGGTCAGGCAGCGACACTCCCAACTGCGCCGCTGACGGTGGATGGAACCCTGCCGGTCCCGGCACGATTATCCGTTCTCTCGTATCTTGCGTCGTTCCCACGCCCGTTCCCCTTTCGTCCGATCACCCAACTACGGGACTGACTAATGTTGCCGTCGTACTCTTCTCCCCGTAGGTAATATTGTCCGTCAATGCCGCTACCGGCAGCTGGTCGATCATGATCATTTTAATGGCATTGTTCTTTGCCATGTTGTCGCAAACCCATACGCATTGTGCACAGCCCTTACACCGGTCTACAGCCACATAGGCTGACCCGTATTTGAACCCCTTATCCTTGCCCATTTCATCGCTATAAAGAATAGTATTGGCTTCGGGACAATACTGCGTGCACAGCTTGCAACTTTTTGCGGCACAGATCTCAACACTGATATCGGCTACGAGATACATGAGAACTCCTTGTCCGTGAACCCGATTAGGCCGTGACGCTCTCCGCGGCTTCCGAACGTTTCACCGATGGTGCGGCCCATCCGTGGTCTACAGCATAATTCCAGCCGGCTCGAATAACGGCCACATTTTTCTCAATCAATTCTTGTTTCTTCTTAAACTTTCGTTCGACGACGCTATCCAAAGCCGCAGTTCCGCCGGATACGACAAAGCCTTTTCCGAGGAAGCGATCCTTGACGGACTGCTCCAATGCCTCTACCGACGTCAGTCCAGTAATAGCTCCGATACATCCCATTAATGCCATGTTCGTCGCGAGATCCATGCCCGCGACTTCGAGCGAAAGCTTCGTAGCAGGGAAGTAGTAGAGTTTTGCATGACGTTCCTCAAGCTCACGAGCTTGATCCCGATGCAGTTTCATGGGACCGTCATTATTGATCAACGCAATGCCATTCTCCTTCAAGCCGAAATAGAATGGCATCGTGTACGACTTGCCGTGGGTAATAACCTGGGGGTGAAAAATGATAATGATGTGAGGGAACGTAATTTCGCCGATTTCGTAGATAGGCTCGTCGGAAACTCTGACGTAGCTTTCAACCGGCGCCATGCGCTTTTCCGATCCATAGAACGGCACGATCGTGCTTTCGCCGCCCGCATGGATAACCGCTGTGCTCAAAATGTGCGAGCCGGTCACAACGCCTTGGCCACCCACACCTGCCATACGAATATTGAACCGTGTCGCCATACTGAATCCTCCTTAAACGTTGCTCAGGCCTTCGGGAGACCGGGAGCGGGAGCAGCGGGCTTCGGGAGGAACTCCTTGTAGCCATAACGCTCCGTGAGAAATTGCTTTGCCTCGTCCGTAATGTATTCGGAGAACTGATAGCGATCGTTTTCAACGTTTTTGGCGTCTTCCATGACCTTGTCGGTAGGAATGGCATACTCGATGTTGCAAGAAGTATAGGCTTGGATGTAGGTCGATCCAACCTCCCTGGCGATCAGCACAGCTTTCTTGATGACGCTCTCAACACGGCGGGGATTATTGGGGACGACTGTGGCGACGTACGCGCAGCCAGCAACCTTCGCCATTTGCAACATGTCCATTTTTTCAAATTTTTTCCCTAATGGCGCCATCTTCAGGACGGCACCACGATTCGTCATGCCGCTTTCTTGGCCGCCCGTGTTCCCATAGACTTCGTTGTCCAGCATAATGGTAGTGAATCGTTCCTTGCGGAACCAGGAGTGAAGAACTTGCTGGAATCCAATGTCGGCGGTACCACCGTCCCCTGCCATCACCACCACATCTTTCGGCTTGTCACCAAACCGAAGCCGCAATCCGCGGGACAATCCGCTGGCCACCCCGTTTTGGTCCCCGTAGTTACCGTACACAAATGGAATCGCCGCTTGCGAGATCGCCAAACGCCCACAGCCGGCCGTTCCGACCGTGATGGTATCTTCGGGATTTGGAAACGCGATCATGGCAAGACGGATGAAAAGAGTCATCGCACATCCCGCGCACATCGGGTGCTCTTCCAGGACTTCCTTAAATGATCCCATCTGCGAAACAGAGACCTTTTTCCCAAAGGGACCGTGCTCAACCATGTCCCGGTATTCTTTCGGCATGAACTTTTCAAAGCCGCTCGAGAACTTGACGTAATCAAGACTCATAAGGATTCCCTCCCTTTTATGCTCTGATGACTTTCTTCCGTCCTTCCAACTTAGGACCGGAGAACGCCAATGCAGATTATTTCGACGTTGTTCGAACTAAGTACTGGACTGTGTTCCTGGAACGGAAAGGAATGTCGACGTACGACCTATCTGTCTGATGCCGCCGAGTGTAACAAAGCCCTAAAAAATCTGTCAATCAAGTCGGCGCTACAAATATAGGAAGAACCTATCAGTCCAAGATAGTGGCAAGTCTATAGAGTCCCCTAAGGCAATGCAACTTTGCAGAAGGCCCACACTGAACGAAAGAAGGCCTAGTGGATCCCACCTTGCTAGGCCCTTGGCCCTAAATCCGCTTCAACGCAAAGATTTTGCGCTGTGCAGAAACTCGAAAGAAGGTTCAATTCAGTTGCAGTTCATACGAGAAGCGCGTAAACATTATCGCTTAACACGATTAACTTCAAGACAGCTATGGCGATACGAGTCCTCGCGCCGGGAGAGGATCCAGGCGATCAACAAGTCGGTGGAGTGCATAAGCGCCCGCCTATTCCCGATGGGTCACTCAAAGCGGAGTGCCCCAAGTTTATGAGTCACGGCCCTTGCGGAGGGGTACGCAAAGGCGGGTTTTGCGAAGTGTATCCGGACATGACCTGCCCGTGGGTCACCCTGTACAACAAGCTTAATGAGCTGGGCCAGTTGGAATGGATGAAACAGGTGTGAGGATGCAGGCGAAGGGGAATGGAGTGAGAGGACAGACCATCAACAAACGCAAAGCCAGACCCTCAACCACCAGGCTCGGCTACAACGAGCGGCATGCCCGGAGCGGAATTTCCTCCCCACTGCCCGATATCGAGACGTTTCCCAATCAGTACACCGGATACGAAATTACGATCGTCATCCCCGAATATACGGCCATCTGCCCCAAAACGAATCTGCCGGACTTTGGAACCATCACCCTGCACTATAAGCCCAAGAAACATTGTCTCGAGCTCAAGGCCCTCAAAATGTATGTTCACGCGTACAGAAACATCGGTATTTTCTACGAAAATGCTGTCAATCGCATTCTCCACGACGTAGTTCGAGCCTGCCGCCCGGCCTGGGCGAAGGTCACGGGAGAATTTGCTGCACGCGGAGGCCTTCGCAGCGTGATCGAAGCAAAATATCCTGAGTAAATCGCCCTTCCCCGAGAATTCAGATAGGCTGTTCATTCACGAAGGCCGGTTCTGACTTTCGCAATCTCCGCCCGCTTGCTTCTCTCCCTCACGCTTTCTCTACCTCCCTCAGCAAGCCCCCTACGTCGTTGCATGCCTCAAGTCCTGCGCCGAAATCGCCGACATCAGACTGTCGAAGTTTATGACCATCATCAGGCCTGAAGCACTTCCGCGTTGTCGCGTGACGGCACAACGGTGAGCACAGGAGGCTATTTCACCATGCCGTCGAGGCACGCGGCGATTCGTGCGGCCATTACAGGACTCGCCTTGCTATCCGGAATCTCTGCACTGTCCGTTCAACCCGCACAGGCAATTCCAGCCTTCGCAAGGAAGTACACGCTAGATTGCGTCGCCTGCCATACGGCCCCCCCGCGGCTGAATACGTTCGGGGAACGTTTCCTGGAAAATGGCTATCAGCTCCCTGGAACAGAAGATGGCGGCACCACCGGGAAAAAAAGCCTCGGCGACCTCAATTTGGATGATTTTGCCAACTACACCGGGGTGAGACTCCGAGGCAACGTGCTGCGCAGTCACCAATTCAAACAGCAAAATCCCCCGGTCGCAGAAAGGGGCATGGTTCACAACAATAGCGAGTTCGGGTTCCCGGAGATCTTCAGCCTTTTCACGGCTGGCTCACTGACGAAGAATATTGGGTTTTTTGCCGAGCTTGAATCCAACCTCGAAGAATCGTCGACGGGCATTGAGCGGGCATTCATGACGTTCAACAATCTCGGCGGGAACAATCTCGCCAACATTCGCGTCGGACGAATCGATCCCTCCGCGACATTCTCGTTCTCCACCCTCCGCCAACAACTGGAATTTGTCGGAGAGAGCGTCCACCCCTCCACCAACATGGTTCAACGCGCCGGACTATTTCCCCTTGCGGCCTCAGCCAAATTTTACGGCCTGCGCAACCGGTCCGGCTCGGTCATCTCCCCCTACGCCCCTTCGCTGTACAACGCGGTCGCGGAAACAGGCATTGAGGTACGGGGACGCCCCTTCGGCGATTGGTTCATGTACCAGATCGGAATGCTGAACGGAGCCAACGAAACCTTCGGCGACTCCAATCGGGGCAAGGATGTCTATGGAGCCGTTCGGTTCGACTACGCCCGCACCGCACACTTTTCAGCAAGCCTGTCCGGATTCGCCTACCTCGGCAACAGCAATGCCACCGTCCTCACCGAGACTGGGCAAGCAGATGTAAACTGGCATCGCTACGGCATAGCCGCGCATGTGCGTTACAAAATGTTTGATCTGTACGGGATGTACACACTCGACCGCATTGCCCACGTGCCGGCGGCCGCCCTGGCCAGCTTCGATACGAGTGCCAGCGGGTTGTCGCTCGCGCTGGATACGTATGTGACCAACCGCACGCTCCTCTCCCTGCGCTACGACCACATGGATGCGGGCGGGGACCTCAGTCAGCGCACATCGCAAAGCTTCGCCGGGTTTCAACTCAAACAGTATCTGCGCTCCAATGTCGCCCTGTTTGCACGGACCGATCTCAACCTGCGACGAGCGGAAGACGGCAATGCGGCGGCCCGTAATTTACGGCACGCCCTCTTCGCGGGAATCGATATCGCCTATTAGACGCTCAGGACACCACAGCCTATGCACGTCACACACCTGAAATACATCACCATATTGATCGTCATGGGGCTCTGCGCATCGACCGCGCAAGCCGTGAAACCCCCTCTCAACCGCGACACGCTCGCAGAGGGACGACGAATCTATGAGCAAGCCTGCGCCTGGTGTCACGGCATAGGCGGCGAGGGAGATGGGCCCGCAGGGTGGTTTATCGGCCGCTACTCCAGTCCCCGCCCTCGCAATTTCGTGAAGGACGGGTACAAGCTGCGCAGCACGGCCTCGGGCGAACTGCCCACAGATCAGGACCTCTTCAAAGTCATCACCCAAGGCATTCCCGGCGTTATGCCGGCCTACCGCTCGCTCAACGAACAGGAGCGATGGCAGGTCATTGCCTATCTCAAATCATGGAATCCCGCCTTCGAAGAAGAACAGCCCGTGCCGCTCACGTTCCCCTCTGGCGCACGAGGTCCGACCGAAGCCGGCATACAGAACGGCCGGAATCTCTATGTGAAATACGACTGCCGGGTATGCCACGGAGACAACGGCGAGGGAGACGGGCCGGAAGCGACCGCCGGGCATTTACGCGATACGTACGAGCTTCCCATCCGGGCCACGAAATTGACCGACCCGTCGTCATTTAAAAATGGGGCATCCCCGCAAGACATGTTCCGAACCCTCATGACCGGGATGGACGGCACGCCGATGCCGGCATATGCGAATGAATTCGCCGGGCAAGAGGAGGCGCTATGGGAATTAGTGTGGTACCTCCGATCCTTATCCGGCCACGAGGGGAGCTAACGCACATCATGACCAGCCCACAGACCAACTCTCCACAACGGCACTCAGAACAGGCCACCACCAGTGGAGAGACCTACTCCGTGAAATCCCTGCTATGCTTTGCGACCTTGCTGTTGGCTGTCCTACAAACCACACTCGTGCATGCGGAACCACCCACAGGCACATTGTCGGGACGAATCACCTATGCCGGCCCAGCCGTTTCCGACCAGGTATTCGAAGTCAACCGCGACTCGGCCTTCTGCGGAGCGCAGACCAGCATTCGCACGGTGGCCATTCATCCCAAAACCCGGGGCCTGGAAGGCGCGGTCGTGAGCATTGATGGGGACGCCCTGCCCGTATCGAACGCTGCTCCGACACCGCTCATGTTGACGAATACCCGCTGCACCTTCTCTCCTCGCGTTGCCGCCGGCATCGTCGGGCAACAGGTGGAAATCCGCAACGACGACCCGGTCATGCATAACACGCATATCTCATTGGGGCCACGCACCTTCGTGAACGTTGCGATGATTCCCGCGAGCCGACCGGTGGGGAAACCTCTTAAGCAGCCGGGGATCTACACGGTCAAATGCGACGCCCACAAATTCATGCAGGCACACGTCCTCGCGTTTGCGCACCCCTATTTCAGTGTCACGGACGAAACGGGCGCGTTCCGGATCCCCGATCTCCCGGCAGGCGAACATCACGTGACCATCTGGCATGACACCTTGGGGACGATTGACCAGACGGTGACCATCTCTGCGCAAGGGCACACCTCCATGACACTCGACTACCATGCTGCGGCCAGGAAACCATAAGGAACATTGGCTCAGTCGGCCCTGGGCCGTATGGCAAGGGAGTCTCCGCCTCCGTCTCAGCGTGGGAATGAGCGTGATGATTGCGCTCGGCATGACGACCTTCGCGTCCTTCCGCCTGGTCGAGATCCGCCACTCCGTCGAGGACGCCGCCCAAGCCCGGGCGCTGGCCGTCAGTCGCACCTTCACCATGATGGGAGCCGCGGCGGTTCTTGACAATCTGTTCCGCATTCAAGAAGCCCTGGCACGTTTTGCCCAGGACACCGACATTGTCAGCATCGTCGTCGTCGATCCCGACACGATGATTGTCGCCGCCACCGATCCCGACCGGATCGGGCGCGAACTCGCAGATCCCACCCTATTGCAAGCTCGCGCCACAGGAACCCAAACCATCGCCCGCGAGCTGCAGCCGGATGGAACACCGACCCTGGTGGTCGCCACGCCGCTGATGGACGACCAGACTGTCGCGGCCTGGGTTCGACTTGAGTTCTCGCTCGCAGCCATGAAGCAGGAGGTCGCACGCGAGTTCCGTCAGTTGCTCATGCTGTCCGCGTTGCTGATGGCATTGGCGATTCTTGCCGGCCAGGCGGGGATCCGCCGCATGTCCGCGCTCTTTCGAGACACGGCTCAGACACTGCAGAACACGCTTGAAACGCTCCACAACCCTGCCGATGAGCAACAGATCCTGCATGAGCAACCGTATCAATCAGACCCGCACCAGACCACATCCTACCAGGGGGAATTCGAACAGATGGTGTCGCTCGTCGAAACCACGACGGCGCTTCTCACCACGCAAGCACAACGGCTTCAATCGTTTACCCACTCCCTGGAAAATGCCGTACGGGAGCGAACCGCGGAACTTCACCAGGCGAAAGAGGCAGCCGAGACGGCCAGTCGGGCGAAATCTCAATTCCTCGCGAATATGAGCCACGAGATCCGCACTCCCATGAATGGCGTGCTGGGGATGGCAGAATTGCTGCTCACGACCGCGTTGACCCCCAAACAGCGGTCCCTCGCCGAAACCCTTCATCGCTCGGGCACCGGCCTCCTGGACATCATCAATGAGATTCTGGATTTCTCCAAAATCGAAGCCGGGAAACTGCATCTCGAACGGATTGAATTCGGCTTGAGGCAAACCTTCGAGGATGCCGTCGACCTTATGGCGGAATCGGCCAATCGCAAGCGCCTGGAGCTCACCTGCTTTGTGCCGGAAGAGATTCCGGATGCCGTCATCGGAGACCCGGTACGACTACGGCAGATCGTGCTGAACCTCATCGGCAATGCCATCAAATTTACCCAGGCTGGTGAGGTCTCGGTCTGCCTCGCGCTCCTGACCCGAAAATCCGATAGCATGGTGCTGAAATGTTCCGTCCGTGACACCGGCATCGGCATCTCCGAAACCGCCCAAGCTCGACTCTTTCAGGCGTTTTCCCAGGCAGACGGCTCCACCACCAGGCAGTTCGGCGGCACCGGACTCGGCCTGGCAATCGTCAAACAACTGGCACACTTGATGGGCGGCGAGGTGGGGGTCGACAGCGTGCCGGGCCAAGGCTCAACCTTTTGGTTCACCGCGGCGCTGGGGACTGCCGTACAGACAGGCGCGGCGACGGATCGGCAGCCCCCGGTCTCGCTAGCGGGGCTATCCGTCCTGATCGTCGACGATAATCTTACCAATCGCCAAATTCTCGAGGCGCAACTGACCGGCTGGAATGCCTCCGTGCATGCCGCAGCCTTCGCGCGTGAAGCCTTACAGTTCCTCGGCGAACAGAAGGCGTCTCATCCCCCAGTGAGAATGGCCGTACTGGATATTCACATGCCCGAGATGGATGGCATCGATCTCGCGCGGGCCATCAGGAGCTCCGCGGGACTTCCTGATCTGCTGCTGGTGGCCTTGAGCTCCGTCGGACAACCGGATCAAGATCCTCGTCTGTCTTCGGCACTGTTCAATGCCTGGTTGAGGAAACCGGTCCACCAATCGCTGCTGAAGGACTGTCTGACACGTCTCTGCCGGAACGCTCAGGAAGACGCGCTGCCTGCCCTGGTCCCACCACCGGATCAGACGCAGACCTTCACCGGCCACGTCCTGCTGGCAGAGGACAACCCCGTCAATCGCGAGGTGGCCTGCACCATGCTGGAGCTCCTCGGCTGTACCACCGCCTTGGTGGAGAACGGCCGGGAAGCCGTGGCCGCCGCCGAAACCGGTACGTTTGATCTGATCCTCATGGATTGCCACATGCCGGAGATGGACGGCCTGACGGCTACAGAAGCGATCCGCAGGCAGGAGGGCGAGCGGGAACAGCCGCGCCACACCACCGTTGTCGCCCTCACCGCCAATGCGCTGGAAGGGGACCGCCAACGGTGTCTCGACGCGGGCATGGACGACTATCTGACGAAGCCGTTCACGCTGAATCAGCTCAAATCCACGCTCCAGCGGTGGCTGCCCACCACGCCCGTAGCCGCCTCAACTGCACCTCCGCCCCCGTCGCAGCAACCGGGGCTCGACATCCCCGTCGAGGCGGCGGCCCCAGTTGCCCCGCCACCGGAAGACATCGCCGATCACCTGGATCTCACCGCATGGGCTGCCATACGTACACGCCAGAGACCGGGGCGGCCGGACTTCTTACACAAGGCGCTCTCCCTTTACATTCCCCATGCCGAGGCTCAGCTGACTCAGCTCGAGCAACATGTCATCAGCGGCGATGTCCGGGCCATCACGACCGTCGCGCATACGCTGAAGTCCTCCTCGGCACAACTCGGGGCACAGCGCCTCGCGGGCCTGTACGCAGACATAGAAGCGGCCGGACGCACCGGTAGGACCAGTGAGATCCCGGCGCTTCTTCAACGCCTGCGTCCAGAACACCACGCAGTCTGTGCACTGATGCGGGAAGAGATCGACCGGGCAGGACGGCCCGCGGCATGAGGAGACGTAGATCGTGACACTCCGCCGGCTGCTTCAACACCTGCTGCCCCTTGCGCGGCCGAGCGAACAGCACGAGCCGATCCAGGTCGGCCATGGTGCCGGACAGACCATCGCGCCGCAGCGGTACGAATCGAGCCTGAGCGAGAGCGAAGAAAAATACCGGCGTCTCTTCGAATCGTCGCGCGACGCCATCATGATCTTGTATCCACCCCAGTGGAATTTCATCGCCTGTAATCCTGCCACCGTCGCGCTGTTCGGAGCCCGTGACGAGGCGCACTTCACGTCCCTCGGTCCAGGAGATGTGTCGCCCGAGTATCAGCCGGACGGTGAACTGTCGATGGTCAAGGCGCAGAAGGCGATCGAGGCCGCCCTGCGGGAAGGCTTTCACCTGTTTGAATGGATGCACAAACAAGTCGGAGGATCGACCTTTCTGGCATCGGTGCAATTGACCCGCATCACCCTTCAAGGCGTCGAAGGGCTGCAGGCAACGGTTCGCGACATTACCGAACAGCGCCGGGCCGAAACCGAGCTACGGTCCTACGCCACGTTTCAGCGGGCCATCCTGGACAGTGCCGGCAATGCCATTATTTCCTGCCGCCCCGACGGCATCATTCAACTGTTTAATCCGGCGGCGGAAGTCCTGCTGGGCTACAGCGCCGACGAACTGGTCGGCCGCCGGCATCCAGGCATCTTTCACGTTCCTGAGGAAATTGTGGAGCGGGCCAGACAACTTTCTGAGCAATTCGGCACGACCATCGAGCCGGGATTTGACGTCTTCGTCGAAAAAAGCCGGCGCAATCTGCCCAACGAGCATGAGTGGACCTACATCCGGAAAGACGGCACCAGGAGAACGGTTCTGCTCAATATCACGGCGCTACGGGACCCGGACGGCAAGATCACCGGCTACCTCGCCGTCGTTTCCGACATCACGCCGCTCAAACGCACCGCACAGGAACTGCTGCTGGCGAAGGAGGCCGCGGAAGCCGCCAGCCGCACTAAGTCGCAATTTCTGGCCAACATGAGCCATGAGATCCGGACGCCGATGAACGGCATTTTAGGCATGACCGAGCTCTTGCTCACGACCGCGCTCGACACCCGGCAGCAGCACCTGGGGCGGACCATTCAACATTCCGGCGAAGCCCTTCTGGCCATCATCAACGACATTCTCGACTTCTCCAAGATTGAAGCGGGCAAACTCCAGCTGGAGCGGCTGGACTTCGATCTGCAGGACACGGTTGACAACGCCGTGGAACTCTTCGCCACCCCCGCCCAACGCAAAGGACTGGAGCTCACCTGCCATATGCCGAGCTCGATTCCACGAACCCTGCGCGGCGACCCGATCCGGCTTCGCCAGGCGCTCCTGAACCTCATCAGCAACGCACTGAAGTTCACCGCAAGTGGGGAAATCAACGTGCGCATCGACCTGGTGACCGAGTCGGACACCATCGTCACCCTCCGATTCGCGGTACAAGATTCCGGCGTCGGCATTCCCGCCGAGGCCCATCAGCGCATCTTCGAAGCCTTCTCACAAGCCGACGGCACGACGACCCGGCGGTTCGGAGGAACGGGGCTCGGCCTCACAATCGTGAAGGAACTGGTCGCCCTCATGCAGGGGCAGATCGGCGTGGAAAGCCGCGTGGGCCAAGGCTCGACCTTTTGGTTTACCGCAGTATTTGAGCGACAACCCCCGACCGCCCAGGACCAGCATCCGAAACATGCCCTGCTCCAACGGCGAATTCTGGTCGTGGATGATACCGCTGCCAATCGCGAAATTCTGGATGATCATTTGCGCTCGTGGGGAGCAATCCCCGTGCTGACTGCATCCGCCGGCGAGGCGCTCGCGCAACTTCGGCAAGCCGCCGCGCAACGGCCGTTTGAGTTGGCCATTTTGGATTTCCAGATGCCGGACATGGACGGCATGCAACTGGCGCAGGCGATCCGGGCTGACCCGCAATTGGCCACTCTGCCCCTGCTCATGCTGACGTCGGTCGGGTACGACGTCGCGGCAACCGGGGTACCGGCCGTCGATGCCTGGGTCACCAAACCAGTCCGGAAAACTTTGTTGCAGCAGGCGGTACTCGGGTTGCTCCGGACAGGACATCGAGCCCCTACTCCCCGCCCTGATCCGGTCAACCCGGAACCGGGGACGGCAGGCCTCCGGAGCGTTCGTCTGCTCCTCGTCGAAGATACGCCGGTCAACCGCGACGTGGCCGGCGGGATGTTAGAGATTCTGGGACATTCAGTGAGCGCGGTCGAAAACGGGCGGCTCGCGGCCGAGGCGGCCGCACGGGAACGGTTTGACCTGATACTGATGGATTGCCAGATGCCGGAGATGGACGGCTTCACCGCGACCGCCACGATTCGGCAACAGGAACGGACCGCTACGGACCACCCTCACGTCCCCATCATCGCCCTCACAGCCAACGCCATGGAAGGTGATCGCGCTCGCTGCCTCGCAGCCGGCATGGACGATTACCTGGCGAAACCCTTTACCCTCGCACAACTTCGCGAGATTCTGACCCGATGGCTGAAACCACAGACGCTTCCTGAAACGGCGGAGCCCGTCGCTTCGCCTCCGGCTAGACCCGCAGACGCGCCGTCCGATCAGCCACCGCCTCCCAGTTCTGTCGAGATCGACAAGACAGCCTGGAATGCGATCGTGGCACTTCAACGGCCGGGGCGCCCCGATATCCTGGCAAAAGTGCTGACGGCCTATCTGAACGATTCGCGGATCCTCGTCGAGGAGATTCGCAACGCTGTGGAAACTCAGGATGCGGACACCCTCGCCAAGGCGGCCCATCGATTAAAATCCAGCAGCGCGCAACTGGGCGCGTTGGCGACCGCAGCCCATTGCAAAGAATTGGAGCAGCTCGGGCGCCTCGCCCGCCTTGACGGTGCGGCCGCCCTGCTTGCCCAGTTGATGGACGCCCATCAGGCAACCTGCGCCACGATGACCGGCGAGCTCCGCCTGCGCGGGGGCGCATAAACCTTCTCCCGCATCCCTCCTGACTTGCGAAGAAGGCCTGGCCGCGCTAGTCTTGGCCACCCATGGCCACCTATGCAATCGGCGACATCCAAGGCTGCTTCACCTCCCTCACCCAACTGACGGATGCCATCCAATTCAATCCCAAGCGGGACCGCCTCTGGTTTGTCGGCGATCTCGTCAATCGCGGCCCCGACTCTCTCAAAGTACTGCGATACATTCGTGACCTCGGCTCCGCCGCCGTCGCGGTCCTCGGCAACCATGACGTCTTCCTCCTCGCCGTGGCGGCCGGGCTGACGGCTCTTCGCCCCAGCGACACCCTCACGCCGGTGCTTGAGGCGCCGGATGCCCGCGAACTGATGACCTGGTTACGGCAGCAACCGCTGCTCTATCGAGAGGGGGACTACCTGCTGGTCCATGCGGGACTGCTCCCCGGCTGGACGGTGGAACAGGCGGAGGAGCTGGCGGGAGAGGCCCAGACGGCGATACGGGGGGACGAGTATGTGAGGACTCTACGCGCGCTTCACCCCAGCGGCCCGTTGCAATGGCGCCCCGACCTCACCGGCCCGGTTCGCTCGGCGACCATCATCAAGGTGCTGACCCGGTTAAGAACCTGCTCAGACGAAGGTCTCATGGAATCGTCCTTTTCAGGACCGCCGGATCAGACCCCCGATGGCTTTCATCCCTGGTTCGACGTGCCCGGCCGGCGGAATTCAGCCACGACGATCGTCTTCGGGCACTGGGCGGCGATGGGGTTAAAGCTCGCGCCGAACCTCTTGGCACTGGATAGCGGCTGCGTGTACGGGAGACAACTGACGGCGGTACGTCTGGAGGATCGGACACTGTTTCAGGTCCCTTGCGCGGAGACTCATGGCGGAAGATGACGGGCAGGCCGGCGCAGATCCGCCACGGTACACGGACAGGACATTTCCCGCCTACCGTTTCCTTCCCGGCCGATCTCCGCACCCTCGCCGCCATCCACAGGGCCACTCGTTCGAACAGCCTGAACCTCAGCCGCTCCGGTTCGAGCCTCAACGATGGATGACCTCGGGAGACTATCTGTACGGCATCGATCTTTACAACGGGACCTATTGGTGGGAAGCGCACGAAGTATTCGAGGGCTTCTGGCACGCCTATGGGCGGGAAACGACGGCAGGAAATTTCTTCCAAGCGCTCATTCAATGTGCCGCCGCGCATCTCAAACGCGAACTGGGCGATGAGCCGGCGGCTCATAAACTTATTGCGAGCGGCCTCGCCCGCCTGCGGCAGACGCCGGCTCACTACATGGGCATACACAACGCCGCATTCGTCGAAGACCTTACACGATGGCTCAACGAGCAGGGGCCGGCGGTCCGAATCCGGCTGGAATGGCAAGAAGACAAGAGGCGACTCAAGGACGGTGCCTGCTGAACAGTGAGGGATTCTCGACGCTCTAGTGATAGCTTTCTGAATCGGAGGGAAACAGGCCTTTCTCGACCTCATCCTTGTACCGGCGGAGAGCCTGCAGGGCATCACCCTTGAGATGCCCGTAGGGTTTGACAAACTTCGGCACGAACTCGTCGAACAATCCCAGCAGGTCGTAGAGCACCAGCACTTGGCCGTCGCAATCTGGTCCCGCACCGATACCGATGGTCGGAATTGTCAGGGCCTCGGTGACCACCTTCGCCAATCCCGCGGGGATCGCCTCCAGGACGAGAGCGGCAGCACCCGCGGCCTGCAGGGCGCGAGCATCCTCGAGTACTTGCTGCGCGCGGTCCTTGCCTTTCCCCTGCACCCGATACCCGCCGTAGAGCTGGACCGATTGAGGTGTCATGCCGAGATGCCCGATGACCGGAATGCCGGCGTTCGCCATCGCCTCCACTCGATCAGCCACCGCCGCGCCCCCTTCCAGCTTCACGGCATGGGCTCCGGCTTGAAGGAACCGCCCGGCGTTTCGAACCGCTTCTTCACGGTTGACCTGATAGGAAAGGAACGGCATGTCGCCGATGACCAAGGAGCGCTGGGCGGTTCCTGCGACGAGCCTGGTGTGGTACAGCATCTCCTCCATCGTCACCGAAAGCGTATTGGGTTTCCCTTGCACGACCACGCCCAGCGAATCGCCCACCAGAATGACGTCGATCCCCGCCTGTTCGACGATACGCGCGAACAACGCATCATAGGCCGTGACCACCGCAATCTTGCGCCCATCGCGCTTGCACTTCTGCAAGTCCGGAACGGTCATCAGCCGAGCTCGGCTTTCGTCAGAATTTCGGGCAACCGTTCCGTGGATTTGATGGCCATGATGTGGACCCCGTCGCAGTAGGGCCGCACCGCCTTGATCGTCCGCACCGCGATCTCCACGCCTGCGTCCAGCGCCCGCTTATCGCCGGCGGCGCGCATTTCGTCGATCATGTCCTGGGGAACGGAAACGCCGGGGATGTTGGCGTTCATGAATTCCGCCATCTTGGCATTGCGCAGCAGGAGAATGCCGGCGAGCACCTTCACCTTGAAGGGGCGCACCGCCTCCATGAATTTCTTGAACTGCTCCGGCTGATAAATCGCTTGGGTTTGAAAAAATTCGGCGCCGGCTCGCACCTTGACCTCGAATTTGACCAGCATGGGCCCGAGCGGGTCGGCTTCCGGCGTAACCGCGCCGCCGATTGTAAAATCGGTAGGACCATCCAACTTGTTGCCCGCATAGTCCTTGCCGTTATTCAAGCCGGTCACCAACTGCATGACTTGCACGGAATCCAGGTCATACACCGGCTTTGCGTCCTTGTGGTCACCCACGGTGGGGTAGTCACCGGTCAGACACAGGATGTTGCGGATGCCGAGGATATGCGCCCCCATGAGATCCGACTGCATCGCGATGCGATTGCGATCCCGGCAGGTCAACTGCATGACCGGATCATGACCCAGTTCATACAAGACGCGGCAGACCGGCAGCGAGCCGGCCCGCACGATCGCCGCGGTATTGTCGGTGACATTGACTCCATGGACCCGGCCGACCAGCGACTTCGCGCTCTCGACCACATGGGTGAGGTTCGTGCCCTTGGGCGGGTTATATTCCACCGTGACGGCAAACTGCCCCTGCGCCAATACATCCTTGAGTCGCCGCGGCTCCCGGCTCATACGAGTCTCCTCTCCATCTCGATCCTCTTCTCCCCCACCCCCTGCCAGAGCGGCCGGGGCGGTGACTCCTCACTGCGCGCGTCCGACGAGGGGCTTCTGAGGCCGCGCGTCGCGCGAGCACGAGGAGTCAGTGACCTGACCGCGACTACTTCATCCCTGATGTGTGATTGTCTCCCTATCTTTCTTCCCGCCCTTCCCCACCTTACCCGAAATAGGGCGGGCGGGACATCCCGACGGCGCGCATCGACCGAGCACATTCTGATCGTGCGCGGTCTGCGAGCAACGGGATTGTCCCGGTCGCCCCTATTTCATCCCTGCCATTCTCTTAGCAGATTCAACGGTATTGTCGAGCAACATCGCAATCGTCATCGGTCCGACCCCGCCCGGCACCGGACTGATCCACCCGGCCTTTTGGCTCACCGGTTCATAATCGACGTCGCCGCAGAGTTTGCCGTCCGGCCCTTTGTTGGTGCCCACGTCGATCACGACGGCGCCGTCCCGCACCATATCGGCGGTCACGAACTTCGCTTTCCCGATCGCGACCAGCAGGATATCGGCCTCCCGGCAGACCGCGGCAAGATCCCTCGTCTTTGAGTGGCAGATCGTGACGGTGGCATTGCGCTGGAGCAACATCAACGCCAGCGGTTTGCCCACGATATTGCTGCGCCCGACCACCACGGCGCGTTTGCCTTCGATGGAGACACCGGCCGATTCGATCATCTTAATGACCCCCTTCGGCGTACAGGCTTCGAAAACCGGATTGCCCTCGACCAGCCGGCCGAAGTTGTAGGGGTGAAACCCGTCGGCGTCCTTGTTCGGCGACACCGCTTCCAGGACGACACGGCTCTCGATCTGCTTGGGCAGCGGCAGCTGGACTAGAATGCCGTGAATCTTCGGGTCGGCATTCTTCTTTTCGATCAACGCCAGCAGCTCGCCCTGCGTCGTGCTGGCCGGCAGCTTGTGATCATCCACGTAGATGCCTGCCAGTTCGCAGGCCTTTTGTTTATTTTTGACGTAGACGTGCGAGGCAGGATCGTCCCCCACTAAAATGGTCGCCAGTCCCGGTTTGGTGCCTGTTTTGGCGAGCACCGCAGCCGACTCCACAGCCAGCCGTTCCCGGACCTGCTGTGCCAATGCCTTTCCATCGATAATCCGTGCAGCCACAATATCCTCCCTGGCCTTGAAGAGAAGCAAAAAGTGTCGGCACCATAGCAGGCAATTTTTCATCAAGTCAACGATGGACGAGGCGCGGCACGGTGCCGCGAACGCGCGAATCAAGCTCGAATCAACAAGGTCGTTCGCGGGATGCTCCGGCGTCATGCGTATCCGGCTCGTCGCCCTGTCGCCCACCTGACTCCGCAGCTTCCTTGACAGTCTCCGAGACCCTTGGCTACGATGCACCAACACCATCTTCTGTGCGGCACCTTCGTTCATGAGTTCCACAACCATCTTTTCTCTTATTCCCGAACGGCAGAAGCGCCGTCGCAATCTCGGACTGGCGCTTGCGGCTCTCTTGTGGCTGGTGCTCGCCTCACCCTGGACTTGGGCCCTACAGGTCAGCGGATTGGAATCGCCCCACAGCTTTCTGGCCGATCCGCCATCGAGGTCCTATTTCATTTCGAATATCAATGGGGACAGCAACGCCCGGGATAACAACGGATTCATCACGAAGCTCAGCGACGACGGGCGCATTACCGCCTTCAAGTTCATTGAAGGCGGCCGCGGGGACGTGACCCTCCACGCCCCCAAAGGCATGGCCATCGTCGATGAAGTCCTGTATGTCACGGATGTCGATACCCTGCGCGCTTTCGACAAGACGAGCGGCAAACCCCTCGCGACCTACGTGCTCCCCCGCCCTGCCGATGGAAGAATCTCGCAGTCACTCGTCGACGTGGCGGCCGACGGCCAAGGCCATCTGTATCTTGCCGATCAGGGGGGCAATGCGATTTACCGGCTCGATCTCACCGCGACCCCGACCCTCACGCTCTACCTGTCAGGCCCTCACTTGGCAGGCCCTTCGGGAGTGGCCGTGAACCCCAAGACCGGGCATCTGGCCGTCGTCAGTTATGACTCCGGCAAGATCTTCGACGTCACTCCTGAAGGGACGCTCACGGAACTGGCCTCGAACGGATTTTTTACGGGACGGTTTCAGAATCTCAGCGGGGTGGATTTCGACCGCTGGGGAAGCCTGTACGTATCCGACGCGACCAAGGGCAAGATCTGGCGGATGCTGCCGAACCATAAATTCCAGGTCATCGCGGAATATTTGCCCGGGCCGTCCGATCTCGGCATCGATCGCGTGAACCACTTGATTCTCGTCCCGTATCAAGATTCCAATGCCGCTGAAGTCAACGGCCTCGAATCTCCCACCGTGGCCTCCGGCGACCGCGCCAAACGCACGCTGGCAGATTATGGATTCGTTGAACCCAAAAAGTCCGACAAGGAAGGATCGCCTCGCAAATGAGCCACTGTGTCTATTGTCACCAGCGCAAAGGGAAACGCTCCTGTCCGGCTCTCACGGGGCTGATCTGCAGCCAATGTTGCGGGGAGCATCGCCTGACCAGGATCGCTTGCCCGCCTGACTGCGAGTATCTCGATGCGGGAAGCGATTACCAGCAAAAGCGCCTCGGCGAACAATTCGCGCCGGTTCGCCGGGAACTCTATCGGCAGGTCAGCGTGGCGGGAGGCGAAAAAGCAGCCGCGTTGTTCAACCTGATCGAAGTCGTGACCTTCGGGTACTTCCATGACCGCCGGGACGGTCAGGACGCGGAAGTGTTTGCCGCTATCCAAGCGTTGCGCCGCGCCCTCAGCCCTCTCCATGTGCCCGCAGCCCCGATGCCGGTCTTTGCAGAACGGCTGAAGAAAGAATATGACACCTTCGTCAAGCAACAACCCGAGCAGATCGCCGACGCCGGCTCGGCCCCTGAAATTCTCGATCGGGCGTTGGCGATTCTGACGGAATTTTCCGGGCAGGGCTTTCAATCACGCCGGTTTCTCCTCGGCATGATCGGCTATGTCAAAACCTTCCATCCCGAGATTGCCGACCATCTGACCAAGCAGCACGAAGCCGGTCGAATTGTGCTCCCCGGCCAACTGACTCCGCCGCCCCAGGCGGCACCGGCCCACGTCCATGGCCCTGAGTGCCGTCATCATCACCACTGATCACCACAGCGCACCTGAGCGACAGCCCTTCCGCGCCCCTCCCGCCGGCAGCGGAAACCGCTTCTTCCTTTCACCCCTTTTTACCTTTAGTTAGGCCCGGTTTCTGCCGATACAGACCTGCCAGGACTGACACGTCCGCCGGACGGCAACAGGACCGTTCTCGCAACTCATTGAGAATCCATGCACGCAATGTTCAGTACTCTCCTAGCCGCCTTGCCGAAGGGAGATGCGCTTGACGAGCCGGCCTGGGCTGTCCGCCATCGGGGGATTCTCTACATCCTCTGGTTGCACGTGTTGGGTGTTCCCCTCTACGGGGCCTACATGGGCGCCGGACCTGGATTCTATCTCGGCGGCGGAGCACTCCTGGGCGCCATCGCCATCACAGCACGGCTTCCCGCCGTCGGCCGCCGGACTCAATCCGCCATCGCGACCTACGGGCTGGTGACCGCCTCGGCGCTGCTGGTGCATCTCTCTGGAGGGCGCATCGAGCTGCACTTCCATTTCTTCGTCATGATGTCCGTGATCGTGCTCTACCAGGATTGGCTCCCGTTTCTGGTCGGCCTGCAGTTTATCGTCATCGAGCATGGGCTCATCGGCACGCTCATGCCGAGCACAGTGTACGTCCATGGTGAAGGGCAAACCCACCCATGGACCTGGGCCCTGATTCACGGCAGCTTCATTCTGGCCCAATGCGCGGCTCTGCTCTATTTCTGGCGAGTCAATGAGCGCGCCCGGGAGGAAACTCTGCACAGTGAGGCCCGCACCAGAATGATCATCGAAACCGCCCTCGACGCCGTGATCACCACGAACGACTCGGGAATCATTACTGACTGGAATACCCAGGCCGAACTTCTGTTCGACGTTCCCCGCACCAGCGCCATTGGCCAGCCCTTAATCACCTACCTGTCGGCCACCCATGCTTCCTCCGCGGCCGCGGCCGGCACGGTGCGCTCCGGGCTCGTTCCCGGAGCCATTCTCAACCGCCGGGTAGAGAGCGTAGGCCGAACGGGATCCGGCCGCGAGTTTCCCGTTGAAATCGCGACCAGTTGCCTCGCCATCGGTGGAACCCAGCAGTTCACCACCTTCATCCAGGACATTTCCGAGCGGAAGCAGCACGAGGAAGTCCTTCGCCGGGCAAAGATCGCCGCGGAAGCGGCCAGTCAGGCCAAGTCGCAATTCCTCGCGAACATGAGTCACGAGATCAGAACCCCGATGAACGGGGTGCTCGGCATGACCGAATTACTCCTCGCGAGCCCGCTCAACGAGAAGCAACGGCGTTATGCCGACACCGTGCACAGGTCGGGAACCAACTTGCTGCATATCATCAACGACATCCTGGATTTTTCAAAAATCGAAGCCGGCCGCTTGGTGTTGGAACACATCCCCTACGACCTCCGGCAACTCATCACCGAAACCAGCACGATGTTTCATGAGCAGGCGTTGAAAAAAGGACTGGTGCTGACGGTCACCATCGCCGAGGACATCCCCCCTACGCTCCACGGCGACCCGCATCGCCTCCGCCAGATCCTGACCAATTTCCTCAGCAATGCCCTCAAATTTACGGCCACCGGGCGTATCGCCGTTTCAGTATCCCTGGATGAAGGCCTCGCAGGACAGGTGCGCATCGAAGTGTCCGACACGGGAATCGGCATCGCCCCTGACGCGCAGGATCGCGTCTTCGACTCCTTTGCGCAAGCCGACGGGTCGACCACCAGAAAATACGGCGGGACCGGACTCGGCCTGGCCATCGTGAAACAGCTGGTCGGCATGATGGGCGGGCAGCTGGGGCTGTCCAGTACGCCCGGAGAGGGGTCTACCTTCTGGTTTACGATCGCTGCCAACGACCGGACGGCACGATCGACCGACTCGAATCCACCCGCCTCTTCCTCGGCGGCAACAACACCGCAAGCAAGGAGATAACCACATGCAGATCGCAACCATGCGTCTTACACCCGCCCAGTCAGAAGTTCCCGCTGAACTGGCCGCCTTGGACTCCGACACCAGCTTCCTGTTGCTGTTCGGCGCCTCAGGCTTGATCGACCGCCCGGGCCTCATCAGCCAGGTCACGGCTGCCTGCCCTCGCAGCTATGTGCTGGGCTGCTCCACGTCGGGAGAAATTCACGGTGCGGAAATATCGGACGATAGTCTGGTTGTGGCCGCGGTGCGCTTTGAGAAAACACGCCTCCTCACCACCCACGCCGCGGTGCGGACGCCCAAAGATTCGTATGCTGCAGGATGTGCCATTGCCACCAGCCTGCAACAGCCTCAACTGCGAGGTGTGTTAGTCCTGTCTGATGGCCTGAACGTCAACGGCAGCGAACTCGTGAAGGGACTGAACGATACCCTGGGTGGCGCCGTCGTCGTGACCGGCGGATTGGCCGGTGACGGAACCGCTTTCAAGCGGACATGGGTCATCAAAGACCGGACGCCCCAAAGCGGATATGTGACCGCCATCGGCTTCTATGGCGACCATGTCCGATTGGGCCACGGATCGAAAGGCGGATGGGACAAGTTCGGCCCGGAGCGGCGGGTGACGAAATCCGAGGGCAACATTCTCTACGAACTGGACAGCCGCCCGGCGCTGCAACTGTATAAAGAGTATCTCGGGGATCGCGCCGCCGGTCTCCCTGCGACGGGACTGCTCTTTCCCCTCGCGATCAGAACCTCGAATACGGACGGGAAGATCCTGGTTCGCACGATCCTGGCCGTCGACGAAGGCGCTCAATCCATGACGTTCGCGGGGGATCTACCGGAAGGCGTGCTCGCTCAATTGATGCGCGCCAACTTCGACCGTTTGATTCAAGGCGCTTCAGAAGCGGCCACCCTCACCCTCGACAATCATGAGCCTGCCAACAGTCCTTCTCCTACGCTGTCGATCGCGATCAGTTGCGTCGGTCGGCGCCTGGTGCTCGGAGAGCGGACAGAAGAAGAAATTGAAGCGACGTTGGATATTCTGCCTCAGGGAAGCCGTCAAGTCGGATTTTATTCCTACGGTGAAATTTCGCCCTATGCCAGCGGGGCCTGCGATCTTCACAACCAAACCATGACCTTGACCACGATTACCGAATCGTAACGCTATGCATCCGCTGCTCATACGACAACTCAAGCGGCTGGGACTGGAAAGCGCCGCCGCGCCGGTCTCGCTGGAAGCCTGGCAGCACCTGCTGGAGCGGGTCAGCCGGAGCTACACCGAATCCGATCAGGGGCGGGAACTGCTCGAACGCTCCATTGCCCTCTCTGCCAGAGAAATGCAAGAACTCAATGAACAGCTCCGTCGCACCTCCGAAAGCCAGTTGACCGAGGAACGGGATAAACTCCACACCGTGCTCCGTTCCATGGGCGATGGGCTCTGCGTGGTGGATCGGAATTGGGACATTGTGCTGCTCAACCCTGAAGGGCAACGCCTGTGGGGGCTGGAGGAAACAGCCGTCGTAGGACGGCGCCTGCCCGACTTGATTTCTCTCTCCTATGGTTCGAATCTCACGGAGCCGATCTTCACTCAGATGCTGCTGGATGAAACCGCCAGTGGACACTCGTTCAGAACCGATGACGGCGTGCTGAACTCGATCACCGGCCGTTCGTTTCCCGTCTCCTGCGTGTTGGCTCCGATCGAACGCGACGGGCAAGCCGGCGGAGCCGTACTGGTCTTCCGGGACATCTCGGAGCGCAAACAGGCCGAGGATGTTCGCCGCCAGACCGAAGGGTTGCTGCGGAAACATCAGGCCGCGCTGTTCGGCTTGACCAGCAACAGCCTGATTCAAAGCGGCGTGCTCGAACCGGCGTTGCAGGAAATTACCCGCGTCACCGCGACAGCTCTTGGAGTGCAACGTTGCAGCATCTGGCTTTTGCGGGACGATCACAGCGCCATCCTGTGCAAGGATCTTTACGACAGCTCCGCCGCCGGCCATTCCTCCGGCATCGAACTCCAGGCGAAACAATTTCCCGCCTATTTCCGGGAACTCCTGACGGAGCGCGTGATCGACGCATCCGATGCGCGGACCGACCCTCGCACCTCTGAGTTTTCAGACGCCTATATGATCCCGCTGGGAATCGGCGCGATGCTCGATACGCCGATTCGCTTCAATGGGAAACTCGTCGGGGTGCTCTGCAGTGAACATGTGGGAGCGCCGCGCCCATGGCTGCTCGAAGAACAGCAATTCTGTTATGCCATCGCGTCTTTGGTTTCCCTGGCCCTGGAAGCGGTCGAGCGGCTGAACGCCGAGGGAGCCTTGCACAAGAGCGAAGCACGAACCAGACTTATTATCGACACGGCCCTCAGCTCCGTAATCAGCATGGATGAGCAAGGCTGCATTATCGGCTGGAACGCCCAGGCGGAACAGACCTTTGGTTGGACGCGCCAGGAGGCGATCGGCCGGACGATGACAGACACGATCATTCCACATGCTCATCGCGAAGCCCATCAACGAGGGCTTGAACGATTTCTGAAGTCCGGTGACGGGCCGGTGTTGAACAAGCGGATCGAGATCACCGCCCTGCGGCGAGACGGGACAGAATTTCCCATCGAGCTCGCCATCACCCCCATCAGGCTGGAAAATACGTATACCTTCACGGCCTTCGTCGTCGACATTTCAGAACGCAAACAGGCGGAAGAAGCCCTCCGCACCAGTGAAGCCCGCCTTACGATGACGGTGCAGGGATCTCAGATCGGCATTTGGGACTGGAACCTCACGACCGGCTCGGTCTACTTCTCGCCGCAATGGAAAAGCCAGCTCGGCCATGACGATGGGACCCTGCTCAACGATTTCCAAGAATGGCAATCCCGCATTCATCAGGAAGACCAATCGCTGGTCCATACGACCATCCAATCCTGCCTGGACGGCGACCGCTCCCAATTCGAACTCGAACATCGCCTGCAACATCGTGACGGGTCGTACCGCTGGATCTTGTCCAGAGGCAGTCTCGTCCGGGACGTGTACGGTGTGGCGGCGCGCATGGTCGGTATTCATATCGATACCACCGACCGCAAACGGACCGAGGAGGAACTTCGCGCGGCAAAAGAGGCCGCGGAAGCGGCCAGCAAAGCCAAAAGCGAGTTTCTTGCCAACATGAGTCACGAAATCCGCACGCCCATGAACGGCGTGCTGGGAACGACGGAACTCCTGCTCCACAGCACGTTGACCGACAGGCAACGGCACCTCGCGTCGACCGTTCACCGCTCGGGAAGAACCCTGCTCGCGATCATCAACGATATTCTCGACTTCTCGAAGATCGAAGCGGGCAAACTGGAACTGGAATGTGTCGGATTCGACTTGTCGGAACTGTTGGACGAATCACTTGAGCTGTTCACCGAGGCCGCTCGCCGGAAGAACCTTCGCCTGACACAGCACATCGACGAGCAGGTGCCGCGCTACTTGAAGGGTGATCCGGTCAGATTCCGCCAGATCCTCATGAACCTGTTGAGCAATGCCATGAAGTTCACTGAAACCGGGGGCGTCTCGCTCACCGCAGACTATGTGCAGGGCACACCCACCCATGCGCAGCTTCGCATCTCGGTCACCGACACCGGCATCGGTATTCCGGCCGCGGCCAAATTGCGTATCTTTGATGCCTTCGCGCAGGCCGACGGGTCGACCACGCGACGATACGGCGGGACGGGGCTCGGACTGTCCATCGCCAAACAACTGGTGGGCCTGATGGGTGGAACGATCAGCGTAGACAGTGAACCCGGACGCGGCTCAACCTTTTCGTTCACGGCGCGATTCGAGTTGCAGCCGCTCGGCACGGGAATGGCCGCCGACAGTCCGTATCAGAAACTCCCCCAGTCGCACTTTGCGCACGAGCCTGCCTGTAACCCGTCGCAACCGCTCCCATTCGCCAGCGAGCCTGCGAGTGAGGCAGGACACCCTGCGGCCAAAATTCTTGTGGCTGAGGATAGCCCGGTGAATCGCGAAGTCGCCGCCGGCATGCTGGAACTGCTCGGCTACCAGGTCGAGATGGCAGAGAACGGCCGGCAGGCGATGGAGCTGGCCGCGCGCAGCCGTTTTGACCTGGTTCTCATGGATTGTCAGATGCCCGAAATGGACGGGCTGACGGCCACCGGGGAAATTCGCCGCCGGGAAGCCACGGCGGGGCAGGGAAGACTGCCCATCATTGCCCTCACCGCCAATGCCATGCAAGGCGACCGGGACCAATGTCTTGCAGCCGGGATGGATGACTATCTCACGAAACCCTACACCCAAATGCAATTGCAGGCCGTCGTACACAAATGGCTGAGCCGAAATCCCGCTCCGACTTCCGCGCCGGGCGCGGCACAGAAGCCCGCCGATCAGGCGAACGGAGATTCAGCCCGACCTGCCAGTGAGTCCGCCACGAACGGCGCCGAAGCCGCGCCGAGCATGGATCCTAAAGCGCTCGACGGCATCCGCGCCTTGCAGCGCCCCAATCGGCCTGACGTTTTGGCTTCGGTGCTTCGCAAATACCTCGATAATTCACGAGACAGTGTCGAGGCCCTACAGGAGGCGATCCGCTCGAACGATCCCACAAGACTCCAAACAGTGGCGCACCGGCTCAAATCGAGCAGTGCCCAGCTCGGAGCGCTTGCGGTGGCCGCCCGCTGCAAAGAACTTGAGGCGATGGGCGGTCAAAAAAACCTGATCGAAGCCGATCGAATTTTTGCCGAGTTGCGGTCTGAATATGTTGCCGCCTGTGCCGTGTTTCGACAAGAGATTGCCAAGGAGAAACAGCCATGAACCCGTTCAAATCGGGACGACCGCTTTCTGCGTTGGTGACGGACGACGACATCATTATCCGCATGTTTGCTCGCGAGGCCCTGGAGCAAGCCGGTTGGGTCGTCGAGGAAGCTGAAAACGGGCGCGAAGCCTGCGCGGCGTTCCAACAGACGCCGCCGGATGTCGTGCTTTTGGATGTCATGATGCCGGAAATGGACGGCTTTCAGACCTGTGCCGCTTTGCGGCAGTTGCCGGGCGGCGAACATATCCCCATCCTCATCATGACCGGCCTGGACGATTTTGAGTCGATCACGAAGGCCTATGATGCCGGTGCCACGGATTTTATCGTGAAACCCTTGAACGCCATGCTGCTGACTCATCGCATCCGGTACATGGTTCGAGCCAGTCAAGTGCTGGAGGAACTGCGAGCCAGCCAGGCGACGTTGACGCAGGCTCGCGACGCGGCGATGGAGGGCGCCCGGCTCAAATCCGAATTCCTTGCCACGATGAGCCATGAAATCCGGACCCCGATGAACGGGGTACTCGGAATGACGGACTGGCTCCTGGAAACCGACCTGACGCCGGAACAGCTGGATTGCGCGCAGACCATTCGCTCTTCAGGTAATTCCTTGATGGTCATCATCAATGACATTCTCGATTTTTCCAAAATCGAATCGGGGAAACTGTCCCTCGAATTGATCGACCTCGATCTGCCCACGTTTATCGACCGGGTGCTTGCGCTCTTCGCGGAGCGGGCGCAGCGCAAGGGGCTCCTGCTTCACTCCCAGATTGCCGAGGATGTCCCGACCGCCTTATGCGGAGATCCCACGCGACTCCAGCAGGTGCTCAGCAACCTGCTGGCCAATGCCATCAAATTCAGCGATCGCGGGACGGTTTCCCTCGTCGTTGATCTGGACCAACGGCCTGCTGAACAGCGCCTGGAGTTTCCCGCCACCAGCTATGGTGAACTGTCATCGAATACCACTCGGATCAGTTATGTTCGATTTTCCGTTGCCGATAACGGCATCGGGATCGCGCCGAGCGCGTTTGCCAAATTATTCCAACCATTTGTCCAAGCCGACGGGTCCACCACCAGGAAGTACGGAGGCACCGGTTTGGGACTCGCCATTTGTAAACAACTGGTGGATTTGATGGGGGGACACATCGGAGCGGAGAGCGAGCCTGGTTCGGGTTCCATTTTCCGGTTTACCGTGCCTCTCCAACAACAAGCGGAGAAAGAACGACCGGCCGCCTGACGAAAACGACCCCTGATCCTGCCCCTGCTACGCCTCCCCTCTGCCAATCTTTGCGATGGCGATGATGTATCTTTTTAGATACTTCGTGTAAGATTTTTCCGATACATCGCTTCAGTCTCAATCTGGCCTAGATAAACGATGTCATTGAAATACCTAGTGAAATGTATTGGCTCAAACTTTGCTTTACTTCATCATGCGCACATAGTATACAGAGCGGGTCGAAAGGGGCTCCACTCCAAGTCAGCATGTTAATCCAAGCCCACCTCACCGAGTAGGCAAAACCCTACACCTAAGGAACGCCGTGCATTGCCTGACATTCGACATCGAAGAACATTTCCAGGTCTCACGGTTTGACTCACCCATTCGCAGGCGACATTGGGGAGCCTTTGAAAGCCGAGTGACGGCCAACACCTGCAAAGTGCTGGATCTCCTTGCGCGTTATGAAACGAAAGCCACCTTCTTCGTTCTGGGCTGGGTCGCGGAGCGTCATCCTGGTCTGATTAAACAAATTGCCGCATGCGGACATGAAATTGCCTCTCACGGATATATGCATGAGTTGGTCACGGCCCAGACACCGGAATTGTTCCGTGCCGATGTGAGACAGGCCAAGCTGGTGCTGGAAGACCTCACGGGGTCTCCCGTCCAAGGGTACCGCGCGCCAGGCTTCACGATCACGCGCGAAACACTGTGGGCGCTACCGATTCTGGCGGAAGAAGGATATACGTACGACTCCAGCGTCGTCCCTATCCGGCACGATCACTGTGGTCTTCCCGGTTCGGATCCCTGGCACCACCTGAAACAGACATCGTCGGGCCCGATTTGGGAGGTTCCTCCCTCCACGGTGAATCTGGGAGGAGTGCGGGTCCCCATCGCAGGCGGAAGTTATTTCCGGCTATTGCCCTTTTCCGCCTTGTGCGGGCTCATGCGAAGAGTAGAGCAAAAGGGCCGCCCCCTCGTCATGTACTTCCACCCTTGGGAACTCGATCCGCACCAACCCCATATGGAAGGCCCGTTCCTCTCCAGAATGTTCCACTATATGAATCTGGATAAGATGGAATTCCGCATCTCCACCCTCATGAATGCCTTCCGCTTCGGCTCCATTGCTGAACAAATTGATCTTTCATCGATTATGCCCATGGATTCCGCTGTCTTCCCTTCTACTCCGGCTGAAATCGCCCAAGACGTCGTATGATCCGCGACTTGATGGGGGTTCAGAGACCTCAAGAACCTGCCGCCTGAGCGCTACACGGGGCGCAGAGCGCCCAACCCAGTGCCCAAAAGTAAGGATTGCACTGCGCCGACCGGTTCAGTACGGTAGGCACGTCACGCCATGATACTGGCAGCTATGAGGGGAGTGAGCATGCGGATGAGACATGCGGGTGCGAGGCGACGGTGGATCAAAGAAGGCGGTTTGGCTCTGGTATTCGTCTATGGGGTTTTCCTGCCGGTCGCAGCCTTGAGCCAATCACTCGATGACACCGTGCAATTCATCAGCGACATGACCAATACGCACGGCTTCGTGAGAACCTTGAGTTGCCGGACCCCTAAAGCCGTGAAGCCGACCAAAGTGACCGAAGTGTACAGTGTCATTCCAACGGGGACCAGACTTGGCACGATCGAGTTGAATCATGGGCACGACGAGGTCAACACCGGCTTCACTCATTTCAATCTGCAGGACATCGATACGTTCGAGTACAAGGGGCAGGACACCCGCGAGAACAACCTGATCCTGTACGGAGTCCGCATCTCATGTAACAGCAACGGCCCCTGCATTTTGAAAACCAGCTTCTGCACCGGAGCCGTCACGGAGGTGAAAGGCCAGTTTGCTGAGGATCTCCTGCTCTTTCGCTCCGCCTCCCATGCGGAGCGCATGACCAAAGCCCTCACTCACCTCCTGACGCTGGTCCGCGCCCAGCAACAGCATCAACCCTTCTGAATCGTCTCTTTCGCGCCGGACTGATCGCGCGCAGCAGGAGCAGCCCGGCGCCAGCTTCGCCGGCCTATTCGATAATCGTCACCGTCATCTCCACTCGGTCGATCGGATTATCGCAGGGCCCCTTATCCGGAGGATTGGGCACTCCGGTCTGACACGTGACTCTCGGTAATGCGACGATCTTGTCGGCGACTCCGATCCCCTTCACGACTTCACCAAAAATCGTGTATTTCCGGTCTAAGAAACGCGACTCCTCGACGACCACGAAAAACTGAGACCCGGCACTATCAGGATCCTGCGCCCGGGCCATCGATACGACGCCGCGTTTATGAGGCAGGTCGCTGAACTCCGCTTTGACATTGTGCCCGGGACCCCCTTGACCGTAGGCTTCCTTTCTCAACGAATCCTTGGTATTCGGGTCGCCCCCTTGAATCATGAAACCAGGAATGACCCGATGAAAAATCGTGCCGTTATAAAACCCGGATCTCGCCAGTTTCATGAAATTTTCGACATGCTTCGGGGCAACGTCCGGCAAAAACTTGATCTCAATGTCGCCGAGCTTGGTCTTGATGACCGCTCGCGCATTGCTGGCATTGACGGTCTCGCCTCCCTTGCCAGGAGCATCAGCCGCCAGGCAGGTTCCGATCATACCGACGGATAGAATCAGACTCATCACTGCCGCGCACCCCATCCGGTTGAGCCCTCGTTGCTGCGTCATGTTGCCTCCTTATCGGTTCACTGCATGGTCATTTACGCCAATTGGGTCAGTGCTTCACGGGCAGCCATCTGCTCCGCCTCTTTTTTGCTATGGCCGCATCCGATTCCTCGCATCACCCCCTGGATGGTCAGCTCGACCTCGAACACCTTTTCATGATCCGGCCCCGATTCCCGCACCGTGGCATACTGCGGTAAACTTTCAAACCGCTTCTGGCAGAGCTCCTGGAGCTGCGTCTTATAGTCTTCCATGCCGGGCCGCGCCTGCTCCGCCCGCGTCGCCAGCAATTCTTCCTCTAGGACTCGCAAGGTAAACGTCCGGCTCGCCTCAAGTCCGCCGTCCAAATAGACGGCTGCGATCAACGCTTCGAGCGCGTCCGCCAGCAGCGAGTGCTTCTCGCGCCCCTTCGAGAGTTCTTCGCCCTTTCCCAGTCGCAACAGGCGGCCGAGCTTCATCCGCCGGGCGGCTTTGGCCAGCGACGCCTCACTCACGAGATGCGCTTTGAGCTTGGATAACCCGCCCTCATTGCTTCCGGGAAACTCAGCGGCGAGGTATTCACTCATGACCAGCGAGAGCACCGCATCGCCCAGAAATTCCAGGCGTTCGTTCTGTGTTCGTTCTTTGGTGCGCCGCTCGTTGGAATAGGACTTGTGAGTCAGAGCTTCTTCCAGAAGGCGAGGCTGATGGAACCGGTAGCCGAGAAGGCGCTGGATCGCCTCAATTGACATTGCCGGCGTCATACCACCTGACTCATGGCTGGAGAGGACTACTGATCACACTTACGAAACAGCAAGCAGGCGTTGACCCCGCCGAAACCGAACGAATTCGAAAGGGCCACGTGAGGGTTGGCCTGACGAGCCTTATTCGGCACATAGTCGAGATCACACGCGGGATCGGGATGGTCGAGGTTGATGGTGGGAGGCAAGATGCCATGGTGCACCGCGAGAATGCTGAATACGGCTTCGATTCCTCCGGCCGCGCCCAGCAGATGGCCGGTCATGGACTTCGTCGAACTGATCGGAATCCGGTACGCCTGCTCCCCGAACACATGTTTGATGGCCTTGGTTTCGATGGCGTCCGCCATGGTGGAAGTGCCATGGGCGTTGATGTACCCGATATCGGTCTTCTGTACGCCGGCATCCGCAATCGCCATTTGCATACAGCGCACCGCGCCCTCGCCTTCTTCCGGCGGCGCGGTGATGTGGTACGCGTCACTGTTCATGGCATACCCGATGACTTCGGCATACATGCGCGCGCCGCGTGCGCGAGCATGTTCCAGTTCTTCCAGCACGACCACGCCTGCCCCTTCGCCCAAGACAAATCCGTCACGGTCTTTGTCAAAGGGCCGGCTGGCCCTGGTCGGTTCGTCGTTCCGGAAAGACAGGGCTTTTGCCGAAGCAAATCCGGCGACACCCAGTGGAGTAATCGCCGCTTCAGCGCCGCCGGCAATCATCACATCCGCATCATTGCGCCGGATGAGGCGATAGGCGTCGCCGATGCAATGGTTCCCGGTCGCGCAGGCCGTGACCGCGCAGGAGTTCGGCCCCTTCGCACCCACCCGGATCGCCACCTGCCCGGAAGCCAGGTTGATGATGGTCATCGGAATGAAGAAGGGCGAGACCCGGCCGGGCCCCTTGTCTTTCAGCACGTCATGGTAGTGCTCGATCGATCCCAGCCCGCCGATGCCGGACCCGATGTACACCCCGACCCTCGTCGCCTCTTCAGGCGAGACTTTCAAGCCGGCATCGTCCACCGCCAGCTGGCTTGCCCCCACCGCATAATGGATGAAGGTGTCCATCTTCTTGATTTCTTTTTTCTCGATGAACTGGGCCGGGTCGAAATCCTTCACTTCTGCGGCAATCTGCGCGTCGTATCCGCTGGGGTCGAATCGTGTGATTCGGCCGACGCCGGATTCCCCGGCGCAGAGGGCCTTCCAGGTCTTGTCGACGCCGGTTCCTAAAGGCGTCACCAGTCCGAGACCGGTCACCACCACGCGTCTGACGGATCGATCGTTCATTCTGCCGCCCGTTATACTTTCTCTTTGATGTAATCCAGCGCTTTCCCGACGGTGAGGATTTTTTCCGCGTCCTCATCAGGAATTTCGATCTCGAACTCTTCTTCCAGAGCCATCACCAGTTCGACCGTGTCGAGCGAATCCGCGCCCAAATCTTCGACGAAATGCGCCTCCAGCGTCACTTCTTCTTCCTCGACCCCCAACTGCTCGGCAATAATTTTCTTCACCCGTTCATCTACTGTTGCCATGGACTTGCCCACCTCCTTCCTATCTTATCGCATCCGTCACATTCATCGCCGGACCATCTCATCGACCAGAATCGATCGAGACGCAGGCCCGACTCACTTATACCATGAGCATGCCACCGTTCACGTGCAACACCTGCCCTGTGATATACGATGCTGCATCCGACACCAGAAACCGCACCGCCGCGGCAATATCGGAAGGCAACCCCAGCCGCCCCAGCGGAATTTGCTTCTGCAAGGCCTCCTTCACCTCCGGCGACAACCCCTGCGTCATGGCTGTATCGATAAAGCCCGGCGCCACAGCATTGACCGTCACCGCGCGACTCGCGTATTCGCGCGCGGCCGTTTTCGTAAATCCGATGACCGCGGCTTTCGACGCCGCATAATTCGCCTGCCCCACGTTCCCCATCGCGCCGACGATCGAGGCGATGTTGACGATTCGGCCGAACCGTTGCTTCGTCATGGGGAGGAGCACGGCTTTCGTGCAATGGAACGTTCCGTTGAGATTCACTTGCAGGACCAGGTTCCAATCTTCTTCCTTCATCCGGAGCAACAACCCGTCACGTGTGATACCGGCGTTATTGACCAGGATGTCGATCCGACCCCATTCCTGTATGACCTGATCGGCCATGGCCTTGGCATCGTTCCAATCGGACACATTCACTTTGACACTGAGCGCCCGTCGTCCCAGTTTCTGAATCGCCGAGACCGTCTCCTGCGAACGATCCGGATCGAGGTCTGCCACCGCGATATCCGCGCCATCCTCCGCGAGGCCTTCGGCAATCGCGCGCCCGATTCCCTGGGCCCCGCCGGTCACAATCGCCACTTTTCCCTGTAATGACATCGATCTATTCCCTCGCAATCTCGAGCCCGCTTAGCCCTGACTGTTGGCGCCCACGGTGGCGAGTGCCGCTTCCAACGACTTCGGATCATGGACATTGGCCGTGACCGCGCCGGGAAGAATCCGCTTCACCAGACCCGTCAGGACCGTACCCGGTCCGATTTCAAGAAAGGTCGTGACACCCATTTTGGCCATCGTCTGCACCGACTCTTCCCATCGCACGGACGAGGGCAACTGCCGGACCAGCGAAGCTCGGATATCTTCTGATCGCTGCAGAGCCACCGCCTCGGCATTGTTGATCAATGGCACGGTCAAGTCCCGCCAGGCGATGCCGCCGAATTCCGCCGCCAGCCGATCCGCAGCGCCCTGCATCAAGGGTGTGTGAACCGGCACACTCACGGGTAGGGGGATCGCTTTCTTGCATCCCTTCGACTTGGCCAGCTCGATCGCCCGTTCGACCGCCGCCTTCTCGCCCGCAATTACGACCTGGCCCGGAGAGTTGAAGTTCGCGGCCGCGACCACCCCGACCGACGAGGCCTCTTGGCACAGGGCTTTGACGATCTCCGCCGAAAGACCCAGCAGGGCGGCGACGAGTCCCGTTCCAGGCGGCACGGCCTCGGCCATATACCTTCCACGCTTTTGCACGAGGCTCACCGCATCTCGAAATGAGACGCCGCCAGCTGCAAAGACCGCCGAATATTCTCCGAGACTGTGCCCGGCGACGGCCAGAGGACTCAGTCTTGCCGGCTCCAATGCCTTGAGCGCCGCCGCGCTACTCACGAGCAAGGCCGGCTGAGTATATTCCGTGAGGTTTAATCGTTCGACCGGCCCCTCAAAGCAGAGCTTCGCCACATCGTAGCCGAGAATGGAAGAGGCCTCTTCATAGACGGCCTTCACCGCCGGGAACGCGTCGTAGAACCCGCGTCCCATCCCGACTGATTGCGATCCCTGCCCGGGGAACAAAAATCCGATCGCTGAAGCTGCCATAGCCGCGTAAGGTATCGTAGAAACCATGCTCAATGTCAACGGGAAAACGCGGAGCCGGTTCGGCGCTGCCGGGCTTCAAATCCGCTTGCCGATCAGCGGCCGCCCTGTCACCAGCGCATGAGTGCCGACGCCCAGGTCAACCCCGCCCCGAAGGCGCCGAACATCACCAAGTGTCCATCCTTCACCCGGCCCTCCCGCACGGCTTCGTCCAAGGCGATCGGGATAGAAGCTGCCGAGGTGTTGCCGTACCGATCCATGTTCAAGACGACTTTGTCCAGCGGCAAGCCGAGACGATCGGCCACCGCCTTGATGATGCGCAGGTTCGCCTGGTGGGGAATATACAGATCGAGGTCCTCGACCGAAAGCTGATGCGCCGCGAGCGTCTCGCGCGCCACGTCCTCCAGAGTGCGAACCGCCACCTTGAACGTTTCATTGCCTTTCATCTTGATGTACTGCGATCGTTCGCCCACCATCGCTTCGGAAGGCGGAATCCGCGTCCCCCCGCCGGGCACCACGATCAAATCGGACAAGCTGCCATCCGAATGCAAATGAGTGGAAAGAATCCCACGGTCACCCTCGTCGGCACTCACCACCGCTGCGCCGGCTCCATCCCCGAATAAAATGCAGGTGTTGCGATCCGTCCAATCCGTGATCGTGGACATCACCTCCGACCCTACGACCAGGACATGCCGCATCCCGGTTCGCACATAGGCATCGGCCACGCCCAGCGCATAGACAAACCCGCAGCAAGCGGCAGCGATGTCGCAGGCCGCGGCCCGTGTCGCGCCGAGACGATGTTGGAGCAGGCAGGCGGTCGACGGCAAGGGCATGTCCCCTGTGCACGTCGCCAGCAGAATCAGATCCAGATCGCTACCCGACAGGCCGGCGGCTTTCAGCGCCCGCTCCGCGGCGATCAGGCCTAAGTCTGAACAAGCCTGCCCTTGCGCTGCGATACGCCGTTCCCGGATTCCGGTGCGTTCGCGAATCCATTCATCGGAGGTCGCCACCAGCTGCTCCAGATCACCATTGGTCATCACCCGTTCGGGGGCGTACGACCCGGTTCCTGTGATCCGCGCCCGTCTCACGCCTCTTTTCCCTCCAGCCGCTCATCCTGATGCCGCCGCAGACTCTCCTCGATGTCGCGCTGAATCAGTTCGTCCAAGCGGGTTTCGGCCAGGCCTTTCGCTCGGCGGATGGCATTCTTGATCGCCTTGGCCGACGAGCGGCCATGGCAGATCATCGTGGTTCCGTTCACCCCCAGCAGCGGCGCGCCGCCGAATTCCGCATAGTCGATTTTCCGCTTCAAGTTCAGCAACGGCTTGGCAATCAAGGGATAGGCCAGCCGCCCGAGCCATGAGCCCGAGAGCTCCTTCATCAGCAATTTCTTGATGACGTCTGCGACCCCTTCCGAAATCTTGAGCGCCACGTTGCCGATAAACCCGTCGCAGACCACCACATCCGCACTGCCGCTGTAGACTTCGCGCCCTTCGATGTTGCCGATGAAATTCAGCGGGCTGGCTTTCAACAGCTTGAACGCTTCCTTGGTGACTTCGTTGCCTTTGCTGTCTTCCTCGCCGATGCTCAACAGCCCCACCCGCGGATTGGGCTTGGTATAGACATGCCGGGCGAATTCATTGCCCATCAAGGCGAACTGTTCAAGATGCTGGGCCGAACAATCCACGTTGGCTCCCACATCGAGCATCACCGCGCTGCCGGTCAGCGTCGGTAACATCGTGGCAATCGCCGGTCGCTCGACCCCCTTGATCAACCCCAACACGAAGAACGAAGCCACCATACTCGCGCCGGTATTACCGGGGCTGACGACGGCATCGGCTTCTCCGGATTTGACGAGTTCCGTTGCCACCCAGATGGAGGAGTCCCGCTTTTTCCGGGCTACGGCCGCGGGCGACTCGTGCATTTCCACCACTTGGGGCGCATGCCGGATGGTGATCCGCGTATCGTTGCAGTTGAGTTTTCGGCAGGCGGCGGTCAGCTCGTCTTCCTTGCCGACCAGAATGATACCGACGCCCAATTCCTGCGCGGCTTGCATCGCGCCTTCAATGACCGGGGCCGGTCCGTGGTCTCCGCCCATCGCATCGACGGCAATCTTCATGTGCGGTTAGCGGTCCACGGATAGAGATGTGAAGAGTCGTGCAGAGATGCCTTGCCGGCTGGGACCTGAACGGCCTCACGCATGACATCGCGTCGGATCGTCATCACGGTAGGCAATTGTACCCGAATCACGTTGAAAAAATAAAACGTGACTAGGATTCCTCGACGACGATGACCGCCTTGCCCTTGTAGGTTCCGCAGTTCATGCACGTATAGTGCGGTAGCTTCAATTCATGGCACTGCGGGCAGAGGGAAAATCCTGGAGGCACCAGCCTGGTTTTAGCCGTGCGGCGCATATCTCGCCGGGATCGTGAATGTTTGTGTTTTGGATTTGCCATGACGACTCCTTCAACGGGCACATGACCCGGTTAACAGACTATGCGTTTTCACCTTTGCCCCCGCGCCCTCGCAGCACACGAAACGGGCTCGGCGGCTGCGCCGGCGGACAGCCGCATGGGCGTTCGTTGAGATTCTGCCCGCACTGAGGACAAAGCCCCAGGCACGACTCGCGGCAGATCGGCTGCATCGGCGCGGCTAGAATCACCTGCTCGCGCAGCATCGGGACCAGATCAAGGTGATCGCCTTGATACCAATACAACTCATCTTCTTCGTCCGCTTCTTCCTCAGGCTCGACCGGCTGCGATCCGCGTCTCGAACTGCGTCGCCCCTGTTCCGCCGAGGCCGATTTGGCCGCGATACCCGCCTGGGGAAGATATTCCGCATAGAGGGAGACCATGAGCGGATCGGTGTACTCCGCGAGGCAACGGACACATTGGCGGATCGCGGTGCCCTCCAATGTACCGGTCACCGAAATCCGTCCCTCTTGCTGCGAAAGCTCAAGCTGGATCGCCAGCGGGCCGTCGAATTTGTCTTCGGGCTCCTCTAAACCCAGCTGAGGCCCTGACGCCGTGCAGGACAGGGACAGGCCTTCCGGGCCGATATCGACAATCGCTGGATTGAGCATTTCCATAGGCATCGTCGGAGGGAAGCGAGCCGTCTCCGGATCGAAGAGGAAACAGGCAGCGCGGCCACGTGATAGAACACTCAGCAAAACCTATCCCCCGCCCTATCGCTCTTCCGCGAAGCTCACCAACGCGATCTGGCGGGCGCGCTTCACGGCCACCGTCAACACCCGTTGATGCTGCAGGCAATTGCCTGAAATACGGCGGGGAACGATCCGTCCTCGCTCGGTGAGAAAATTCCGCAACAGACCGATGTCCTTGAAATCAATCGGGGCTTTGTCGACGCAAAACCGGCATGGCTTCCGGCGCTGAAAGAACCGGCCGCCGCCCCCACCGCTGTTTCCACGATCTCCTCGTTCCATGATCGCCTCCGTCTCCTACATCTGTTCGTCTTCGTATGAAGGTGGTTCTTCATGAATGCCGCCGCCCTCATGCCCGGCCTCGCCGCGTTTCGGCAAGAAGGTCACGCCTTGGGCGACGACTTCGTGTTTGCTACGTTTCTGGCCGTCTTCCGTCTCCCACCGACGCTGCTGGAGACGCCCGTCGATGATCACGCCGTTGCCCTTGCTCAAGTACTGGCCGCAATGTTCCGCTTGCTTCCCGAACACCACGATGTCGATGAAGCACACTTCTTCTTTGAGTTCATCGCCCTGCTTGAAGCGACGGCTCGTCGCCAACCCGAAGCTGGCGACCGGCGTCCCGCTGGGCGTGTACCGCAGCTCCGGATTGCGGGTCAGATTTCCGACCAGAATGACTTTATTGAACCCCGCCAACGGTGGCTCCTTGCGCTGCTGGTGCGGCTGGTGCTGCCACGGGGGCGCCTCTGGGCGGAGCGGGCTCCTGCTCCAGTTTCACGGTGAGGAACTTGATGATCGAATCTTCCAGCCGATACGCGCGCTCCAGGTCGGCAATCGTCGTACCGGGGCCTTGGAAATAGAAATAGACGTACGTGCCCTTGCGCTCGCGCTTGATTTCATACGCAAGCTTCTTGCGGCCCCAATTTTCGGCCCGCATGAGGGTGGCGCCGTTCTTTGTGACGGTGCCCTTCATTTTTTCAATCAGCGCCGTCGTTTCTTCGTCGCTCAAAGTCGGACGAATAATGAACAGGGACTCGTAGAGCTCCATGCAGATTCCTCCTGGACAGTGGCCCCCGTCGCAGACGGGAGCGAGGTGTAGGCATGCCGGACCAGCCGACATGAGCCGTGCAAGCTATCATAGGATTTTGGAACCTGTCAACCATTTCGCTCCGCCGACAGCATCTCAGCCACGCACGAGCCCGTTCCATCTCCATGCATAGGGTCTTGTCTCGCAGGCCGGAGGAGACTGAAGAATCATGGTAATATCCGGCGAGGCGCTCTCAGTAGCGTTTCCTGAATTGGGGAGGCGCGTGAGGCGGCGGTGACGGACGCGCTCCCGGCATGCTCGACGGCGGGCGCGCGGCACCGAAGCCCCCATACCCTCCGTACCAGCCGAATCCCAAAGGTCCGTACGGTCTGCCATAGTAGCCGAACGGTGCCCCCCAATATCCCGCCCCGTAGCCGATCCCATATCCGTATCCGGGACCAGGCCAGTAGGAATAATTTTGCGCCCCCGCGTAACCGGGGTCGAGCAGGAAATCGCTCTGGGCGAGCCGCTGCGTTTGATGGACCGACTGGGCACAGCCCGGGAAGAGAAACAGGATGCTCGCCACACAACACCCGACCAATAGTCGCGTCATGGCTCGCCTCTTAAAAGTGATAAGACAGGCCCATGAACAGCTGATGGGCTCGATAGGTCCCGTCGAATCCACCTACCGGCCCGAAGGCGCCGCCGAAGCGAAACGTTGAATCCGTATATTTATATTCGGTAAACAGCGCCACCTTGGGCGTCACGAACGCCCGGATGCCCACCAGCAGATTGGCGCCGATCGAGACCTGCGTATCGCTCTCCGTCGTTGAAGATCGGCCGAGACGGGCCACCAGCACGGCCGGCCCGCCCCCGATATAGGGTTGCCACGTCAGTCCTGGATAGCGCAGGACCACGCTCGGGCCAATGTTGATGACCGCGAGATGAATGCCCGGCACATCGTCGAGATTCTTGATGTGCGGGGTACTGTGCGACACATCCAATTCCAGCCCCAGCATCCCATGATTGGGGAAGAGGCCGACTTTGCCGCCGAATGCCGGACTGGTTGTGAGATTAAAATTAGGCGCGTCCAACCCGGCGAGGGAGCCGCTGCCGCGCACGTTCCGGATCGGATCGGCGAAATTCGCGCCGAGTTGGGCCGCCGCATACCATTCAGCGCTAATCCAGGCAGGAGTGAGGAAAAGCACGATCACACATATGACTACTGCAACCCCGCTGCGACTCAATAGCATCCACGCCATGGCGAAATACTCCATAGGCGAGGCTTACCATCATTCTAACAGGCGGTCGGCGCCGTAAACTGGACAACTTCGCCCGATTTGCTTCAGCGATGTCGAATGACCACAAGCGATGGTGAGCGGCAGATGCGAAAAAAGGATGAAGGCAACAGAACCAGATAGGCGGGTCAGCAACACTCGTACAAGTAAAGCATCCCTCCCAGTAGCTAGGGCTCGTTCCGGGCTGAAGGATTATACATCCGGTACAGCACAAACCCGCCGGCCACGGCAATCCCTATTCCTGCCAACGCACGGGTGCCGAAACTCAACGGGCCGAGAAAGAACTCGGCGACCCGAGGCAAGACCACCGTGGCGATAAGTACCAACGCCAGAGCGAGAAGATGTATCCGTAAATAGATGGGTTCGCCTGGTTTACGCATACGTGATTCACATCGAGACGGCGGCAGTGTACGGAGTCTGGTGCCAAGATGCCAGCGGGAAACGGAGAGGGCACCCGTATCGTCAGTCTTGCATGAGGCGCTTGGTTTCCTCGAGGTGTTTGGTGAGATACGGCATGAACGGCGTCCCCCCTGTGCCCACTGCGGTGGGATTACTCGCATGCGACTGGTGTTGGCGGAAAATGTAGCGCTCGGCGTACCCGACATGGATGTCGCGGAATTGGGCCAGCAAGTCCACGCAGGCGCAGAACGCCTTCCATAATCGCGGATTCGTCGCCTTGCGATCCCGGACATATCCATAGAGCAATGGGCGCTGCTGGGCATCGACACGAGATTCCAGGGCGGACAGCAAGGCCCGATGGCGCGGCGGCATATAGTCGCGCATCTCGACCAGATATTGCGTCAGCGGATCGTCGGCATGGAGCACGCCGAGGCCTGCATCCAGAGCCGGCACAATGGAACTCTGCGAGCCCGTTTCCCCGCGGAATTGTTGCGGCTGTCCGGCGTAGTCCGCAATCCCTTCATAGATCAGTCCCTCTGGCAAAGCCGGACTATTTTTCCACCCGTGGATATAAGGCCGTACTCGACTGTAGTAGATGTAGGGGTCGCACCGCTCCGGCATACGAAGGAGCGTCTCGCGCATGGCCTCTTGAGCGGCTGCAAGTACCTGCAACCCGGCCAGCAGGGCCTCCGGCTCATCCTCCAGCGCAGCATTCTGCGCGTCCACCAAGCCCTGCAACCCCGGCCCCGCCTTCGCCTCTATATCGACATGGATCAACACAAACCATTCTTCATCGAGCCCGCCGAGGAAGTTCTGCAGCAGTACGATATTGCCCAGCGCAATCGGTTCCTGCGGATCGAGCCGGCGCCAGTTGTGCAGCGCATAGGAGGCGTAGGAAAGGACTGGAGGGCGACCCAATTGTTGCGCAATATGATGCCAAGGCAGCGCGATGCCGGCGGGCAACGTGGTGGCAGGATGATCAGGATCCTCCCAGACATAGGCGTGCCCGGCAAAGGACAAGGTGCGCATGGCGGAACGGAATATATCCAGCCCCCAATCGTCGGCCACCGCGCCCATAATATCCGGCCGGTCCTGAATACACCTGCGGACTTGCCGGGCGGTGAGCAACTTCGGCAGCTCCGTGGCGATCTGATTCATCATCGGCTCATCCGGAAGCCGGTCCAGCGGATCGGTCGCAGGAAGAAAGCCGCGTTCAGCAGACAGGTCAAAGGCTGGAAGCGAGAGAGGCGATCGAGGTGGAGTCGTCATGAGGTCTCCCGGGATAACACCATCATTCACTTTACCATAGGGAGTTCCTTGACTGCTGCGGGCTTACGTACCCGCAACATAGCCTACGCCACAGGAGCCATCTTGAGGGAGGGAATTGTAGCGGAAGAAGATCGCGGCCGGAAGGGATCACGCAACGACTGCCGGAAGGCTAGGAGAGATTCAAAACAACTGGAGGACACCGATTACTTGTCGTCGACTTTTTCCCGCACGTTGAACTGGTTCATCGCCGTCGCGACATCGCGATTGATGAGTAACTCCAGGGCATCGACGGCTCGATCGAGGCAGGCGGTATAGAGGGCTCGCTCTTCAGCTGTGACAGGCTCCAGCACATAGTCGGCGGAGTCCTGCCGCGGCGCAGGGCGTCCCACACCAACCTTCAGGCGGACAAACTTGGGAGTGCCCAGAGCTTCAATGATCGACTTGAGACCGTTGTGACCGCCGCTGCCCCCGTCCTGCCTGATCCGCAATCGACCTGGCTCCAGGTCCAGATCATCGTGCACGACCACCAGGGACTCGGGCGTCAGACCAAGTTCGCGAAGGAGACCTTTGATGGGGGGACCGCTGAGATTCATCCAGTCGAGCGTTTCAGCCAGCTCGACCAATTTGGAACCGGCGCGACCCGAGCCTCGCTGGGCCGCGCCTTTCCTGGTCAGACGTATCGACCATCGCGCCGCCGCCCGTTCGATCACCCAACAGCCGATATTGTGCCGCGTCTCCGCGTACTCGGCTCCAGGATTGCCCAATCCAACGAGAAGGCGCAACGCCACTATTTCTTCTTCTCTGGTTCCTTCTTGGCTGGAGCCGCTCCCACCTTGGGTGCCGCCGCCCCGGCCTTGGCATCAGCCGCCTTACCTGCTTCGGCGCCGGCCGCGCCTTCAGCCGCGGCTTTGCCCTTGGCCGCCACTTCCGGTTCCTTCGCGCCTTCCGCCCCGGCCGCTCCGGTAGCGAGCAAGGATTCCAGCTTGGCATCGGTCATCGGGGCCGCCACGCTCACGACCATGTGGTCGGGATCATCCAGGAAGCGCAAGCCTTCCGTCTTCGGAATATCTTTCAGATGGATCCCTTCATTGATCTGCAGTTGCGAGGCATCGACCGCGATGAAATCCGGCAACACCGACGGCAGACATTCGACATGCAATTCGCGCAAGGCCTGATGGAGCACACCGCCTTCTTTCAGGCCGATCGGCTGACCGCCGGTCAAATGGATCGGCACCTTCACGCGAATCGGCTTATCCATTGCGACTTCGAAGAAATCCGCGTGCAACACGCTTCCGGCGATCGGATCCACCTGGAAGTCCCGCAGCAGGGCGGTGCGGTTGGGCTTGGATTTCGCCCCGCTGATCGTGAGGGAGATGAGCGCCGTGGTTCCGGCCTGGGACCGTAAAATCTTCACCAGCTCATCCGGCTTGACGGAAAGCAGGAGACATTCCCCCTGCCCATAGAGCACTGCCGGAACGCGACCGGCCCGACGAAGTTGACGCGCAGGGCCCTTGCCCCCACCTTCTCTGCTTTCCACGGTTAACTCGAATTTCATGATACTCCTCCTCGACCTGTCGCTCCACGCGGACGGCCTACACGAATAACGAACTCACTGATTCATCCTCATGGATCCGCCTGATGGCTTCACCGAACAGCGGCGCCACAGACAACACTTTCAACTTCGGGCACTTCAACTCCTTGCCGCGCAACGGAATCGAATCGGTCACCAGCACATCGGTCAGTCCGGATTGCTGGAGTCGCTCCAATGCGGGCCCCGACAAGACGCCGTGCGAGCAGCCGGCCCACACTTCCCGCGCGCCTTTCTCAAGGCAGGCCTGAGCACCCTGCACAATCGTGCCGGCAGTATCGATCATATCGTCGAGGAGCAGGGCGCTCTTTCCCTGCACATCACCGATAATATTCATCACCTGTGCCTGATTCGGTCCCTCCCGCCGCTTGTCGATAATGGCAAGATTGGCCTGGAGACGTTTCGCAAAGGCTCGGGCCCGTTCCACGCCGCCGGCATCAGGCGACACGACAACCAGGTCGTCGATTTTCCGCTTGGTGATGTAATCCAACAGCACCGGGAGCGCGTAAAGATTATCTACGGGAATATTGAAGAATCCCTGAATCTGGCTGGCATGGAGATCCATGGTCAGCACGCGGTCCGCTCCGGCGGTGGTGACGAGGTCCGCCACCAGTTTGGCTGAGATCGGTACGCGCGGCTGATCTTTACGATCCTGCCGGGCATACCCGAAATAGGGGATGACCGCGGTAATACGATTGGCCGACGAACGCTTCAAGGCATCGATCATGATGAGCATTTCCATGATCGAATCATTCACCGGCGCGCAACAGGACTGGATCAGAAACACGTCAGCCCCGCGCACATTTTCTTCAATGCGCACCCGAATTTCGCCGTCACTGAACGAGGACACGGTGGCCGTGCCGATGGGCAAGTCCAGGTACGAGCCGATCGCGCGCGCAAGCGCAGGATTGGCGTTGCCCGAAAAGAGCTTCAGTTCCCTGTTCATTGCACCCCTTCGATGCGGTACGTGGCGATGCCGATGCTGTGACGGTGCGTATCGAGTTCGTCTAGAACGGTGGGCACGGAACGGACCCGCTCTCTATCCCACTGACCTCGCCCGCTGACCTCACAGGGTCAGGACAAGAGGACGCCTACCGAAGCTCAGCACATTAACGAAAAGCCTTGGAAGTTGTCAACAATTTGCGACAACCAACGGCCGTCAGAGTGGCGCGCCGGGCCGTCGGTGGAGGGCGCTTCGGATGGGCACGCTCTTGTAACGGACTCTGCAGGAGTGTCTCTTCCCCCGGTTCATTGCGTCACAGGAGAGTGGGGGAAACTGTGCCTGCCGCCGGCACCGCATGGGCCGTCATACCGGGGTTGTGCGCGCACTCGTGAGCGGCCCGCTGCGCGCCGGATTGGTCTTTGAAGACTCCGAACATCGTCGCTCCGCTTCCTGATAACAGGGCCACCTCTGCCCCCAGACCCAGCAGTTGATGCTTAATCTGAGCCAGGACCGGATGGTGGCCGAACACCGGCGATTCAAAATCGTTTTCCACCAGGGGCACAAGATCAGACCAATCCACCGCGGACCGCCGGTTCACATCCAGTACCGCCGGCGAGAGCGGACGGACCGCGGAGCGAGTGGCGGCCAGCTGCTGGTAGGCCCATTGGGTCGCGACCGGAAAGCCCGGATTTACCAGCACGATCCATCGTTCTCCGGTAACCTGCATCGGCCGCACTTGCTCACCCCGCCCCGTGACACAGGCGGCAGGCGCCACGAAAAAGAAGGGAACGTCGCTGCCCAACTGCTGACCCACTTCCGCCATTTGTTCGATCGACCAGTTCAATCCCAGCAACCGGGTCAGGCCGAGAATGGTTGCTGCCGCGTCGCTGCTTCCTCCGCCCAGGCCGGCTCCCATCGGGATGCGCTTGGTCAGACTGATGGAAAGGTCGATTCTCCGATCGACCCGCGCCAGCACGAGCTCTGCGGCCCGATAAACGAGATTGGTCCGATCCACCGCCAGGTCGGACCGGTCACAGCGTAAGGCAATACGCGAGGCGGCAGCGGGCTGCATCGTGAGGGTCAACTCATCGTTGAGCCCGACCGTATGCATCAACGACCAGATGGCATGGAATCCATCAGGCCGACGTTCGAGCACCCGAAGAATGAGATTGACCTTGGCAGGAGTCAGAACCAGCAGGCTCGTTGAGTTCACTCGCAGCTGACAGGGCGGCGCTAATCCCGGCCTCCTTTGATTTGATATTTTTCGAGACGGTATCGGAACGACCGGGTATTCAACCGCAGCAATCGCGCGGCCCGCTTCTTGACCCACCGGCTCCGTTCGAGCGCTTTCAACAGCAGATCTTTCTCGATCGTGTTGATCAGGCCTTCCAGGTCCAAGCCGTCTTCCGGCAATTCAGACGGCAGGGCCTGCTGGTTGTTCACCGGCTTATGGAGCCATCCGCGAATATCCGCATCCGTCACCGACGATCCCGTTGTGAAGGCCACGACGCGTTCGACGACGTTCTCCAATTCACGAACGTTGCCTCGCCACTCATGCGCCAACAGCACGCGCATGGCCTCCTGGCTCATCGTCGGCACTGGTTTACCACTTTCCTTGGCAAATTTCTCCAGAAAATGTTGGCTCAATAACGGAATGTCGCCTGTGCGCATGCGCAGCGGCGGGAGCTTAATGGGAATGACATCGAGCCGGTAATACAGATCTTCCCGAAACGCGCCTTCGGCGACGGCTTTTTCCAAATCCCGGTTCGTAGCCGCGACGATGCGCACATCCACTTTCACGTCCTGCGTGCCGCCGACCCGACGGAACTCACGCTCCTGAATGACCCGCAGCAACTTGACCTGAATCGCGGGCGTGGTATCGCCGATTTCGTCGAGAAAGATCGTGCCGCCGTTCGCCACCTCGAACAGCCCGGCCTTGTTGGAGATCGCGCCGGTGAACGAGCCTTTCATATGGCCGAACAGTTCGCTTTCCAGCAGCGTTTCTGGCACAGCGCTGCAATTGACCGTCACAAACGGCATCGAGGCCCGCGCACTGTTGAAATGGATGGCGCGCGCCACCAGTTCCTTGCCGGTTCCGCTTTCTCCGCCGATTAAGACATTGCTCCGGGAATCGGCTACTTTTTTGATGACCTCGTAGACCTTTTGCATGGCCTCGCTCTGGCCGACGATCTGAGAAAACGACGACTGGCTGGCCAATTCCCGTTTCAGCAGCATGTTTTCGGTCGACAGCCGGCGCCGCTCGATCGCGTTGCGAATGATCAGCTGCACTTCGTCCACCTGAAACGGCTTGGTCAGATAGTCATAGGCCCCATGCTTCATCGCTTCCACCGCCGAGTCGGCCGACGCGAAGGCGGTAATCATCAGCACGACGGTGTCGGGAGAGGCCGCTTTGACGGCCTTCAGCACATCAAGCCCGCCGACTCTCGGCATCTTCAGGTCGGTGATGACCAGATCGAAAATTTCCTTCTGAAGCTGCGCGATCGCCTCTTCCCCGTCCGACGCCGCGGTCACGGCATATCCCGCCCGCTTCAGCATGATGGTCAACACCTCGCGCAGGCCCTGCTCGTCATCGACGACTAGAATCTTTTCCACGGTTCCCTTCCCTCATGCCGCAGGCGTACCCCCGCCTCGGGGGATTGCGGGAGGCACACGACAAATTTCGCCCCGCCCCCCACTTCACTCTCCACCTTGATCCATCCGTCATGCAGTTCCACGATGCGATGGACCTGGGCCAGTCCTAAGCCGGAGCCTTCTTTTTTCGTGGTAAAAAACGGCAAAAAGATCTTGTCGAAGTTCTGCTTGGGAATGCCTTCCCCGCTATCGTGAAAGCTGATCTCAATCACATCCTCGCGGCGCCCCCCGACTTCCACGCGCCGCAGTCCGGTGGCGATCGTCAAGGTTCCCCCTTGGGGCATGGCGTCGAAGGCGTTGGCGGCCAAATTCCAGAACACCTGTCTCAGCTGATCCTGATCCACCTGCGCCACGAGAGGGCCCGGAGCCAGGCGGGACGCGATGGAGACGCCGGTTCGTGATCGCGCTTCATGTTGGATCAGATCCAGCGTATCGGCAAGGACTTTATTCAAATCCTGCTGGGCCACGTTCAACGCCGGCGGGCGGGCATACTGCAAAAACTCCGTGATGATGTGATCCAGCCGCCTGGCCTCACGGATGGCAATGTCCATCAGCCGCTGGCTGGTCTCATCGGATCCGACATCCTGCCGCAACATCTGCATCGCACCCGCCAGCGCGCCGAGCGGATTACGTATTTCATGCGCCATGCCGGCCGACATCTCGCCCAGGCTGGCCAGCCATTCCCGCCGCCGCATCTCTTCTTCCAGATAACGGATTTGCGTGAGATCCTTGAAGACGCCGACGAGACCTCGCTGCGTCCCTTGCTCCTGAAGCGGTGAGATGGTCATGCCCAACACCAGACAGCTGCCGTTGGCATGAAAGCAGTCCACCTCGAAACGTAGCGGCGGCGAGCTCACGCCTGGATCCTGCGCCGGCCCCTCGGGATGCCAGTTGAACACGTCCTGCCACAAACGCCCCTGCACTTCCGCGAACGGGTAGCCGGTCACTTCATGCGCGGCAGGGTTGAAGGAAGTGATGCGCCCTTCCTCGTCGGTGGTAAACACACCGCTGCTGATGCTGCGCACGATACTTTCATGGAATACCTGCAACCGGGTGAGCCCCTGCTCCTTCTCGCGCAGCGATTGATCCGCATGGTGGAGTTGGTCCGCCAGCGCCCCGCTCAAGAACCCGACCACCAGGAACGCCAGGCCATACACCTCGAACGTTTGCAGCACTTCGGCCCCTTCCAACTCGCTCGGAGGCAACCAGATCGACGCCTGCAGGAACCCGAAATGTTGGATGACCGTGATGCCACCGAACAAGCACGTGCAGGCGGCTCCCGTAAGGATGCCGACACGCCGGTATGGAACGAGACTGGCCACGGCCACGGTGACGACGTAGAGCACCGCAAACGGACTCTCGACACCGCCGGTTCGCACAATCAGGACGGTCTCGATGATGCTATCGACGGCCAGCTGCACCCAAGTAAAGACGGTATGCGCCGCGGGCGAGGTGAGCCGTCTCAGCACCAGGGCGTAGACGATGGTCACAGCGTAGGTGAAGACGATCAGAGCGGTAAAGGTCGGCGCCGATTCGCCGCGCGTCGAGTGGAACGCCAGGGACAGCCCGAGCATCACCGTGACGATCACGACGCGGAGGCCCATCAGCCAGTGGAGCCTCGTCTTCAACTCAGGCATGGATCGGTCACCCGGCGTCCGAGGAGGCTCATCGAGCTGCGGCGGTGATCCGATCGGCCTCAGCGATGGCTCGGGCGCGCTGGGTGGGGCTGGGAGAGTTGAGGACAGCATGGCGGGCGCATTGCCCTGAATGGATGTGCGGCGCGCGGCCGTCCCGGATGGTCGGGCCGCGCGCCGTGAATCGGATGCGAGTGTGCGTCGCTATTGAATGGCTTGCGCCATCGTGAAGATCGGCAGGTACATGGCGATGACGATAAAGCCGATAATGGTTCCCAGCACCACCATCATGATCGGTTCCAACAGCGAGGTCAGTGTCTCGACGGCCTGATCGACTTCATCTTCATAAAAATCGGCGATCTTGCCGAGCATGGCGTCGAGCGCGCCGGTCGATTCGCCGACCGCGATCATGTGCGTCACCATCTTGGGAAACACGTTGCATTTGGCTAACGGCTCGGAAATCGTTTTCCCGCCGCTGATACTCACCCGCGCATTCATGAGCGCTTCTTCGATCACCTTGTTGCCCGACGTTTTGGCGCAGATGCTCAACCCTTCGAGTAACGGGACACCGCTGGTGATCAAGGTTCCAAGCGTGCGGGTAAATTTGGCGACGGACGCTTTCCGGATCAGATCGCCGACGATCGGCGTCTTGAGGAGCAGCTTGTCGATCACCACTCGCCCGTTCGCCGTGGCATAGTACCGTTTGATCGCGAAGATGGCACCTGCCACGGCGCCGAACATCGCATACCAATAACTTTGGAAGAAATTGCTGACGTTGATGACGATCTGCGTCGGGCCAGGCAGTCCGACCTTGCCGCCGGACATCTCGGTGAACATCTGCGCAAACACGGGGATGACCCACACCATCAACACACTGATGATGACGACCGCCACACCCACGATCGCCGTAGGATAGACCATCGCCGACTTGATCTGGCCCTTCAGTTTCATGGCCTTTTCAATGTGCTTGGCCAAACGGGTCAGAATCGTATCGAGCAGACCGCCCACTTCACCGGCATGGATCATGTTCACGTAGAGATCGTCGAAGACTTTGGGATGGCGCTTCAGCGCGTCGGAAAACGTGGAGCCCGCTTCCACGCTGTTTTTCACGTCCCCGACCGTCTCGCGGAGGACTTTATTTTCAGACTGGGTGGAGAGAATATCGAGGCATTGGATGAGGGGCAGCCCGGCATTGATCATGGTGCCGAATTGACGGGTGAACACGACGAGGTCTTTGTCGGTCAGGCCTCCCCCGATGTTCAGCTTGAATTTTCCGCCCCCCGCCTTTTCTTCCAGGCTGGTCACGACGACCTGTTGCTTGCGAAGCTGATCCACCGCCTCGTCTCTGGTCTTGGCGGTGAGTTCCCCTTTCTTCACCGCGCCCTGGCGGTTCCGTCCGACGTAGGTGAATGTGCTCATAACGCGGTTTTCACTCCTCTAGAACGCCGGGCGGGACACGTAGGTATGCGGCGGAAAACTATGATCGAAGTCTATAAGACGACCGAAAAACTGTCAAACAAATGCAGGAAAAACGGAAGCATGCGGAGAGGCCACAGGAGCGGGCGAACAGGTGTCGGCAGACTAGACCTGGGTGGAAGTCATGCGTACGTAGCCCCGGGAGAGATAATGGAGACCGGAGGTCAGCGTCACGGCGCCCATCAGGTAGAGCAGCGGATCGAGGGTGGCGAGATCCAGTCGCCGCGAGGCAAAAAAGACCACGGCCACCAGCGTCGCCAGTTGAATTAATGTGGTGCTCTTCCCGAGCACCGTCGGCGAGATGTCGACCTGCGCGTGGGTGAAGTGCGCGACCGCCGCGCCCAACATCAACATAAGATCCCGGCTGGCGACGAGAATCGTCAGCCAGAGGGGCACGAGGTGCATGACGGAGAGCGTGATAAATCCCGTCGTCAGCATCAGTTTGTCGGCCAGAGGATCCAACACTTCACCCAGCCTGGTTCTCTGATCTGCCACCCGCGCAATGATCCCGTCGAGCGCATCGGTCAACCCGGCGATGAACAGCACCGCCAACGCATAGTCGAATTGCTCGTAGTTGAGCAACCCGACATAAACGGGGATCAAGAGGATGCGCAACATCGTCAGGCTGTTGGGAACGTTCATGTTCATCAGAAATGAGGGCCGGAATCGCCCGTTCGGCTGACGGACCACGCCGCGGGAATCGCGCATCATAGAAACCCCCGCAGAACCTTGTCAACGACGGTTGCACTCGACAGGGGACGTCCCTATAATCGGGACCCTCGGGTCGCGGGTTGGCGATGATGGACGGAGGTTGTGTATGAGTGGACTCCCCCTTCTCTTCAAGAAAGAGGGATTGATCGAACGGTACCAGGTCGAAGGGATCGATCCCAGCGATCGCTACTTTAACCGGGCCGTCCTCGTAAGCCGGGTAGCGGCCGGGTATACGGGCAAAGTGACCTACGAAGCCTACGCGGTGGAAGGCACGGCTCAATCAACGACCGGGGCCGCCGTCAAAGCCGTCGTCGAGAAACTGCAGCAGGTGGGTTTTTCCCGGTTGCGCACACGCCTGAATTTCAAGGGCAACCGCTACCTCGCTGAAAAAGAAACCTGGACCGACTATCCCGACCTCCCCGCCTAACCTTTCAGCAATTCCCGGCAGATCACATCGTGGATATGCGGGCGGAAGGTCCGAATCTGCTCGTTTCGCCTGGTGGGATGAACCCGATTTGAAAGCAGCACCACCTCCAGCTCCTTGACGGGATCGATCCACAACGATGTCCCCGTAAACCCGAGGTGGCCGAACGACTCCGGCGAAAACCGCGTGCCTGAGGACGACCGCACCGAGGGCGTATCCCAGCCCAACGCCCAACTGGAGTTCGGGACGCCCTGCCGGTTCATCGTGCACAGCCTGACCGTGTCGGGCTTCAACAAGCCGGGTTTTGAGTGCCACCCATCGATCCAGGCTTCCGAGACCGCAAGCACCGCGCGGGCCGTGCCGAACAACCCCGCATGCCCGGCGACTCCGCCCAAGGCATAGGCATTTTCATCATGCACTTCGCCGCACAAGAGTCGCCCCCTCCAGGGATCGTCTTCCGTTGGCGCAATGGCGCATCCCAACTCGTGGTGAATGGCGAAGGCCGACCTCGAGCCGCCTCTCACATAGGCCAGCGGACGAGCGCCGAGCGGCCCGAAGATGTGCGCACTGCAGAATCGGTCGAGTAATTCGCCGGAGATCCGCTCGACGGCAAACCCCAAGACCATGAACCCCAGATCGCTATAGAGACTGCGCGAACCACGCTCATAGACCAGGTCTTCCTGCGCGATATACTCCAACACGGCCTCGCGCGCCGCAGGACTTTCCAGACATCCCGGCTGCGCCGCGTCGGCGGCAGCCAGGCGCTCATAATAGGGGCGCCATCCCGGCAGCCCCGAACTGTGGGTGAGCAATTGCCGCAGCGTCGCGCCTCCAGCGGCGCTCCCTTGCAGTTCCTTCACAATCCCGTCAATGCGGTCGTCCACCTTCACGAGCCCGCGCTGCATCAGTATAGCCAGCGCGGTTGTCGTCGCGAGCACCTTGGTCAGGGAGGCGAGGTCGTAACCGGTGTCGACTGTGACGGCTTCCTCCGCTCCCTGGCGTGACAACCGGCCGACGGCGCCTTCGAACACCATGGCACCCCGTAACCGCACCGCCAAGACCGCGCCCGGAAATGTTCCGTCATCAACGGCCGCCTGCAGCGCCGACTGAATGGGATTACTCATGACCATAGATTCGATCGACCCGTGATGCGCGGCCGGCAGGAAGAGCGAGGAGCGGAGGATTCTCTCTGCCGGGTCACGCCGGCAGGCAACATTGGAATTCCCGATGAACCAGGGGACTCAACGCGCAGGGCTTGACTCGCCGGCCAGCTTCCCTTCATCCGAAGCGGCGTCCGATTGATACGCGTCGCTCTCTTCCACTTCCAGCATCCGCTCAAAGGAGCGCAGGGTTGAACGGAACCGCTCCACCATCATCAGCCGCTGCTTCTGCAGGTCCGCCACGCCACGCTGCATCTCCGTGAGACTCACTCGAGCCTGCCGGACAATTTCGCTCGCCTTGAGTTCGGCTTCCTTCACGATCAAATCGGCTTCGCGCTGGGCGGATCGCTTGACGTCCTCCGCCAACGTCTGCGCCGAGACCAACGTGTTGGAGAGCGTCGCCTCCGTACGGCGCAAGTCGGCCACCTGCTGCTCGGTCGTGGTGAGTTTCTCGCGCAGCAGACTGTTCTCGCGATTCAGATTTTCAACGGTCAGCGCCAATTCTTCAAGAAAGCGATTGACCTCGTCCTTGTCGTACCCGCGAAACTTGACCTGAAACACCATCTGCTGAATGTCGATGGGAGTGATTTTCATGCGACACCTCTCGCCCGACAGTTAATGCATCCGCACGGCAATATCCCGCAAGGATTGAACCACGGCATATTGCAGAAACACAAGGATCAGGATCGCGATCATGGGCGAAAGATCCATCCCCATGCGCCATCCCAGGAACCGCCGAATCGGCGTAAGCACCGGTTCCGTCGCGCGTTCCAGAAATTGCACGATCGGATTCCAGGGATCGGGATTGACCCAGGAAATCAACGCCCGGGCGATGATCACCCACATATAGAGCCACAGCACCGTATCCAAAACCGTCGCCGTTCCTTGCAACACATTGCTTAGCACGAACATCAGCGTCCCAACTCCTGTGAACGTTTCGTCGCCGCCTCGACGGCCGCCATCAAACAGCCCCGCAGGCCGCCCGCTTCCAGCTGATGCAACCCGGCGATGGTCGTGCCTCCCGGCGACGCCACCTGATCCTTGAGCCGCGCCGGATGCTCGCCCTGCTCCAACACCATCCTGGCTGCGCCCAACACCGTCTGAGCCGCCAAGGCTTGCGCCGTCGCGCGCGGCAATCCCATTTTGACTCCGCCGTCGGCCAGCGCTTCGATGGCGACGAACACATAGGCCGGCCCGCTCCCGCTCAACCCGGTGACGGCGTCCATCAGCCGCTCTTCGACCATGACCACGGAGCCTACGGCTTCGAAGAGGGCCCGCACCGACGCAAGATCGCCGGCAGCCAGATCAGCCTGAGAGGCCAACGCGGTGACCCCCTCGCGCACCAAGGCCGGGGTATTGGGCATGGCCCGCACGATGGCGCGGGCAGCGGGGATCCGTTCGCGAATCCAGGCCGTTGTGACCCCGGCGGCAATCGACACCACCAATTTCCCTGCCAGCGCCGCTCGCGCGTCATTCAGGACCGCCGGCATCACCTGGGGCTTCACGGCCAACAGCACGAGATCCGCCCCGGCCGCGGCGCGGGCATTATTATCACTGACCTCAATGCCAAAGCGGGACTTCAAGAGATCCCGGCGTGCCGCCACTGGGTCGGTGGCGCAGAGGAGGGCCGGCTCGCTGACCTTCGAAGCCAGCACGCCGCCGATCAATGCTTCTGCCATCTGCCCGCCGCCGAGCACCGCAATCGTACCGGTGATCATCCTAGTTGCCCCGTGCGCCAAAAATTGCGGTGCCGACTCGCACGTAAGTCGCTCCTTCTTCAACCGCAACCGCAAAGTCGTGCGACATGCCCATCGACAGTTCCTGCATATTAATGTTCCTGCAACCCTGCGCTGTCAATGCCTGAGCAAGTTCCCGGAGTTGCCGGAAGTAGGGACGAGCCGCTTCCGCCGTCGCGGTCGGTGGAGGAATGGCCATGAGGCCGCGGACATCCAACTGCTCGAGCTCGTTCAACAGGGGAAGGACTTGAACCAGCGCCGCCGGCGCAAATCCGCCTTTACTGGATTCCTCTCCGAGATTGACCTCCAACAGAACACGCTGTCGCAGTCCCGCCGCCTTGGCCTGACGAGCGATCTCTTCCGCCAAGGCCAAGCTATCGACCGAGTGAATGGTCTCAAACCGCCCGACGACCGATTTGACCTTCCGTCGTTGGAGGGTACCGATGAAATGCCAGACGACCCCTTCGCGATCCAACGCCTCGATTTTCGGCAGGGCTTCCTGAAGGCGGTTTTCGCCGAGATGCCGGATGCCCGCATCCACCGCCTCCCGCACCCGCTCAACCGAGACGGTTTTCGATGCCGCCAGCAGCCGTACGCTCTCCGGAGCACGCCCCGCCCGGACCGCTGCATGGCGAATCTCATCGACGATTGATCGAACCCGATCGGCAATTGTCCCCGGTTCTGCGTCCATCCTGCCGCCTTGCGAAGCACCGCCTGCCTGTTTCGGTCAACAACGACGGACTCCGAGGACGGGTAGGTGAGAGAATTCGGCCCGACCACCGGCGCAAGCCGCGTTACCGGTCAGGCACAAGGGCGATCCCGCTGACCATCGTCGCCTTCACCACGCCTTCACGGCGGTAACTATAAAAGACCTCCGGCCGGCAAATCGTGCAGGCCTCAACTGTGGCCACGCGTTCGGCTTCCAATCCCTCAGCCATCGCTTGGCGCCGCACAAATGCGCGCAAATCCAGATGTGCTTTCCCTGTATCCAGCGGCGACACCACGGACGGCCATTCGGAAAACACGTCGCGAAGCCGCGTGAGTACCGGCTCATCCACCTCGTAACAGCAGAGACCGGCGGAGGGTCCGATCGCCATTCGCAGATCCTCCACCCTGGCTCCGAAGCGGTTGACGAGTAACGCCACGGTCTTCGGCAGAATGCCGGCCACCGCGCCCCGCCAGCCCGCGTGGACGGCCGCGACCACCCGCCGCTTCGGATCATGCAAGAGGACGGGCACACAGTCGGCCGTCCGCACTGTGACCATCAGTCCCGGCTGATCGGTCACCAGCGCGTCCCAGCCCCCTTCGAACTGCTCACCCTCTGCAACCGGTCGATCCACCACCAGGGCATCGGTTCCATGCACCTGCTTGACGGACAGGATCACCGTCGCCCTGTGGCCCTGCGAACCCGCTTCATGCGCAGATGCGCGTCCCGGTGTGACCGTCACCGCGGACAGCCGGGTGCCGAAAAAGTGCTCAGCCCCATCGGCAGGCGTGGCAAACGAGGGGACAGTAATGACCTCAGTGGCCATGGTCTCTTCTTTCCGCGCGCAGAACCGGCTGGCTCTCAATCGGCCTGTTTGCGCAGGAACGTCGGCACATCCCACTCATCGTCGCCGACGACGGCAATCCGTTCCACGGCTTCTCGCGTCTCACCCATGCGCCGGAGGAAGGTCGGCCGATCGATGTCCTTGATGGGCCGATCCGATCCTGTGGCATGGACGCCGGTCAACACCTGCTGTGCCGGGCGCCCATTGCCCGTGCGCGGCGCGGGCCGTTCGGTCACCACCGGCCGCGCGGCCGGCGGCTCCTCGCGCTCGAATCCCGTCGCGATGACGGTCACGATCAGATCGTCGCCGATTTCAGGATTGATGACCTGCCCGACGATGATGTTGGCTTCGGCGTCCGCCGCATGTTGTACGATCGAGGCGGCTTCTTCCACTTCGTGCAGCGACATGTTCGGCCCGCCCGTGATATTCAGCAAGACGCCGCGGGCCCCTTCCACACTGCCTTCTTCCAGCAAGGGACTGCAAATCGCCTTTTGCGCGGCTTCTTGCGCCCGGTTGGCGCCGCGCCCGATGCCCATGCCCATCACCGCTCGCCCCGTGTGCGCCATGATGGTCCGCACATCGGCAAAATCGACGTTCACGAGCCCGGTCGTGGTGATCACGTCGGCAATGCCTTGAATCGCCTGTCGCAACACATCATCCGCGACCTTGAACGCATCCAAGAGCGGGGTGGCCTTATCCACGATGCCCAGCAAGCGCTGATTGGGGATGATCAACAGCGTGTCGACGTGCCGGCCGAGATCGCGAATGCCCTCTTCCGCGTGGCTCATGCGCCGGTGCCCTTCGTATTGAAACGGCTTGGTTACGACCGCGACCGTGAGAATGCCCAACTCGCGCGCGATGCTCGCCACGATCGGAGCCGCGCCGGTCCCGGTGCCGCCGCCCATGCCGGCGGTCACGAAGACCATGTCGGCGCCGACCAGACTCTCCCGAATTTCATCTTTGCTTTCGAGGGCGGCGTCACGGCCGACCTCGGGCTTGGCTCCCGCCCCGAGACCGCGGGTCCGATCCGGACCGATCTGGATTTTATAGGACGCCTGCGATCGCTCCAGTGCCTGCACGTCGGTGTTCGCGGCGACGAAATCGACCCGGCACAATCCGCCGGTAATCATCGTATTGACGGCATTGCACCCCGCGCCTCCCACTCCGATCACTTTGATGCGAACGGGCGATTGCGGCTCCTCTTGAAATGAAAACATCGTGGCACCTCCCTTGACGATGGCGCGGACGCGGCCTGAAGCCGCCCGCAGAAGTTAGAAAAACTCGAACATCCACGATCGCATGCGATCGAACACTTTCCCCAGCCCTTTACCGTGACGGATGCCGGCAGCCTCCAAGTTGTCGGCATGTTGACGCGCGTGGAGTAACAGCCCGACGCCGGTTGCGTGCATCGGGTTGCTGACGATATCCCGTAACCCACCGATGCCTGTTGGCGCGCCGCGGCGAGCCGGCAGATTCAGCCCCCGTTCCGCCGCATCCGGCATCCCTTCCAGCAGCGAGGTTCCGCCCGTAATCACCACGCCCGCGCCGAGCATGCCTTCATACCCGGCCCGCACGATTTCGCGCTTCACGAGATCGAATATTTCTTCGACGCGCGGCTCCAGAATCTCCGCAATATCACGCCTGGTGAACTGCCGCGGCGGGCGATCGCCGACGGAGGGCACTTCCACCATCTGATGCCCGTGCACCAACTCGGTGCGGGCGATGCCGTGCTGCACTTTGATTTTTTCCGCATCGGTTTGCGAGGTCAACAACCCGATGGCCAGATCCTTGGTGAGATTCTGGCCGCCGATCGGGAGCACGGCCGTGTGCCGGATACTACCGTCGAGGAAGATGGCCAGGTCGGTCGTCCCGCCGCCCAGATCCACCATGGCCACGCCCAACTCGCGCTCCTCCGCGCTCAAGACGGCTTCGCTCGAGGCAAGCGGCTGCAGAATGATATCGACCACGTCGAGCCCCGCCCGGTTGACACTCTTGATGATGTTTTGCGCCGAGGTCACCGCACCCGTAATGACATGCACATTCACTTCGAGGCGGTTGCCCGACATGCCCAGCGGCTCGCGCACGCCTTCCTGATCGTCCACCATGAACTCGCGCGGCAAGACATGCAGGATGCGCCGCTCATGGGGAATGACGGCGAGTGTCCTCGCGCTCTCCACCGCACGATTGATGTCGTCACGGGTGACTTCCTGCTTCTTGAGCGCCACCACGCCCTTGAGATTCTCCCCGGAGATGTGGCTGCCGGCGATCCCCGTGTACACCGAATTGATCTGCACCGCCGCCATGAGCTCCGCTTCCTCGACCGCCTTCTTGATCGATTCCACGGTACTTTCGATATTGTTGACGACGCCCTTGCGAAGCCCGCGCGAAGGGCAGGATCCCACGCCGATGATGTTCAGCGGGCCCTCCTCCGGCACTTCGGCCACAATGGCGCAAATCTTGGTCGTTCCGATATCGAGCCCGACCAGGATGTGATCCCGTTTAGACACTCGCCTCACCCCCTTCCACGAACAATGACGCGGTCGGCAAAGCGAAGATCGATTTCATTCGCTCTGGCGCCCTCGCCGTCAAAGGCCACATCACGCAATGCGGGCCGCATTTTGAGAAACCGCGACCATTGCTGATTCATCGACGACTCGCTGAACTGAAACGTCACGCCTTGCACTTCCACCACCAGGTTATTCAAATTTCCCACATTGATGTCCGGCCGTCCCCCGGTGGTTTGACCGACCATGCGCGCCAAGGCTGCGCCGACCTGCACGGGTCGACGATCTTCCGCTTTACCCTGAGCGAACCGCTTGCCATCGACACCCGAAAGGATGGGAAGCGTCGGGTCATCGCTCGGCCCGAGCCGCGCCAGCAAGACCCCCTCGGCGTCTGCGAGCAGGTTTTCCGCCAGGGTGCGCACCACCACCGCCGGCTCCCGCTCGACGATATCGATATGGATTTCGTGCAACGGCTTCAACACCACGGTCGCATCCTTGATCCAGGGATGGGTCTTGATCCGATCCGCCAACCAGGTCGGATTGATGGAATAGAGCGCCGTATCGGGCTTGAGCGCCAGGCGGCCGATCACTTCCTTTCTCGTCACGTGATGCAGGCCATTGACGGATACGGACCGCACCAGAAACCATTCGCGCGTCAGCGGACCGATTTCCCGCGCAAGCACAAAGAGTCCCGAGCAGCCGCCGACCAACACCGTCACTGTCGCGATAACTCGTAAGGAAATCAGCAAGCCACGCCCGAGCCGAGACCAATACCCGCCGGCCGGCCCCCCGCGGCGGCGGTCCAGACTCGAATCGGAACGGGCATTCGCCCGCGGATTCACTCTGGCCGGACGTGTCTTGCGCCATCTGAACGGCATGCCTTCTTCTACCTCACGGCTCGAAACGAACCTTGTCCGGCCCGCCGGAGGGCGGATTGGAGGATCCGTTCCGTCAACGCATCGTAAGAGAGGCCCGCTTTCCCTGCCGCCATCGGCAAGAGACTGGTCTCCGTCATCCCCGGCACGGTATTGATCTCCAACACAAAAGGTTTGCCCTTGGGCGTGATCCGGAAATCTACACGCGCCGCTCCGTTGCAGCCCAATGCCTGATAGGTACGGATGGCCAACTGCGTAATCTGCTTGGTCACCGCCGCGGAAAGCGGCGCGGGACACAAGTATTGCGTCCGGCCCTTCTGGTACTTCGCCGAGAAATCGTAAAATCCGTCAGGCGCGACTATTTCCACCGCTGGAAGGCCGGACACCGCTCCATTCGCATCGCTCAGGAGAGACACCGTCACTTCATGCCCAGGAATATAGGCTTCCACCATCGCTTCCGGCTCGTATCGATGGGCGACCCGCAAGGCTTCTTTCCACTGCGAGGGCTTCCGAACAATCGTCACCCCGATCGTCGACCCCTGACTGGGCGGTTTGACGACGATCGGCAGCTTCAATTTGCAGCTCGTCAGGATGCGGTTCAGCATGGGCGCGCTTCCTTGCCTCACCACCGTGCCACGTGGCACTGGAATGCCTTGGGCCGCCAGCTCGGTCTTGGTCACCACCTTATGCATGCCGATCGCGCTGGCGCGCACGCCGGATCCTGTGTAGGGAATGCCGAGCGTTTCCAGAAATCCCTGGATCGCCCCGTCTTCCCCGCCGGGCCCGTGCAAGGCCAAGAAGGCCACTTCGACCGCCTGTTCCTGCAACGTGTGCGACAACCCAGGGCCGACATCGATAGCCACGGCGTCATAGCCGCTACGCACCAGGGACCGGTACACCGCTTCGCCCGTCTTGAGCGAGACTTCGCGCTCCGACGACTGGCCTCCCATCAAGACCCCAATTTTCGAACGAGTCAGCGGCTTCCGTTCCGTCACACCCACTCCCTTCATCGATCTGGTCAGGCCCGACCTACCACCTTTAATTCCAGTTCCAATGTGATACCTGAAGCCTTTTTCACGCCTGCACGGACTTTTCTGATCAACGCCAGCACATCGGCCGCACGCGCATGGCCGACGTTGACCATAAAGTTTGCGTGCTTCTCGGACACTTGCGCATCGCCCACACGCGCGCCCTTGAGGCCCGCGGCGTCCACCAAACGGCCGGCAGAATCCTGCGGAGGATTCTTAAACACACAACCGGCGCTCGGCAGCGTCAACGGCTGGGTGTGTTTGCGATACTGCAAGTACTCCTTCACGGTCCTTTCGATCTGCGCCTGGTCACCCGGCTTCAGTTGCATCCAGACTCCCGCCACAATTCCGCGCGGTAGATGGGCCTTGCGATAGCTGAATTGAATGTCTGTGGCGGCAATGTCCGACACCCGCCCTTTTAGATCCACCATACGCACGGCTTTGACCGAATCTTTCATTTCACCCAGACGCGTCCCCGCGTTCATCACCACGCACCCGGCCACCGTGCCGGGGATGCCCGCGCCCCATTCCAGCCCCGCCAGCGAGCGGCGGATGGCGTAGCCGATCAACGTCGGCATTCCCACGCCCCCTTCCGCGTAGAGGACGGATCCCGGCTCAGGACGGATGGCTTTGAGCTGCCGGAGGCTGAGCACGAGGCCGCGGATTCCCCCGTCACGTACCAGCAGATTCGTCCCACCCACCACGAAAATCGGCAGGCGCTCGGCGTGAACCTGCGCCACCACCCGGCAGAGATCGTCCACATCGGCCGGCTCCACCAGGACTTCGGCCGGTCCCCCGATGCGGAACGATGTATAGGATTGCAGCGGCGCCTCATACAGAATCGTCCCGCGGATGCCTTCAAGGATGCGCGCCCAGTCTTTTTTTGTTCCCGCCGATTGCTCGTTTCGCGCCACACGTGACACCCTCTCCGTCCCTCAGGCCGGCAGTCGATCGAGGATGGCCAAACCCGTCTTCCAGATATCTCCCGCTCCGAGAGTGATGACGAGGTCGCCCGCTTTCAGCGTCGGCAGCACTTGCTCAGCCAGGGTGTCCTTCCGCTCCACGAAGGTGGCTGAAGGATGCCCGGCCGCCTTCACGGCCTCGATCAACTTGGCGCCGGACACGCCGGGAATCGGCTGCTCCCCTGCCGCATAGATCTCGGTCATGAATAGCGCATCGGCCTGATCGAATGCATGGGAAAACTCCTGCATCAGGTCGCGCGAACGGCTGTAGCGATGCGGTTGAAACAATACGACGACGCGGCGATCCCAGCCCTGCTTGGCCGCGGCGATGGTGGCTCGCACTTCGGTCGGATGATGGCCGTAGTCGTCCACGACCATGATGCCCGCCTTTTCCCCGCGCAGATGGAAGCGCCGCTCCACGCCGCTGAACGCCGCCAGGCCTTTCCGGATGAGATCGACCGGAATATCCAGCTCCATCCCGATCGCAATGGCGACGAGGGAGTTCGAGACATTGTGAATGCCGGGAATGGCCAACCGGAACGGCCCCAGGTTGCGCCCGCGGAAGAACACCCGGAACTCGGAACCCCATTGCCGCAAGCTGATGTCGGTCGCGCGGAAATCCGGCGCATGATCGGGATGTTCGTTCAGCCCGTACGTTTGGTATCGCTTCACCACGCGCGGCAACAGGCTGCGCAGCCGTTCGTCGTCGGAGCAGAGGACGGCCAATCCGTAGAACGGAACCTTGTTCACGAACTCCAGAAAACTATCGTTCAGCCGCTCCATGCTGCCGTAATGGTCCAGATGTTCACGGTCGAGGTTGGTGACCGCGGCGATCGTCGGCGCCAGGCGTAAAAACGAGCCGTCGCTTTCGTCCGCTTCCGCGATGAGCAGATCGCCGCGCCCCAAACGGGCATGGCTCCCTAATGCATTGACCTTGCCGCCGATGACCATGGTGGGGTCCAACCCGCCTTGGGCCAGCACATTCGCCACCATCGATGTCGTGGTCGTCTTACCATGGGCGCCGGCAATGGCCACGCCGAACTTCAGGCGCATGAGTTCGGCCAGCATTTCGGCGCGAGGGATGACCGGAATCTGGCGCGATTTCGCCGCCACCACCTCAGGGTTGGTCGCGGCCACCGCGGATGAAATCACCACCACCTGCGCCTCGCCGATATTGGATTCATGGTGGCCGATGGCAATCCGCCCGCCGAGCTCTTCAAGGCGGCGCGTCGTCTCTGATGGACTGAGGTCCGAGCCGCTGACTTTGTACCCGAGCGTCAATAACACCTCGGCGATGCCGCTCATCCCGGATCCGCCGATACCGACCAAGTGAATATGTTGTGTCTTTCTGAACATCGCCGTCCGCCTTAGCTCCTGTCCGCGAAATGATCGCTGCGCGCTGTTGCTCTCCTGCCGGTGCCTCTCCCGCTCTCGTTGCTCATAGGGCGCGAGCGCTGTCGCTGGCCTCATGGCGCCTCCTTATCACGTCATAACATTCACGCACGATGGTTTCCGCTGCATCGCTGCGCCGCATATTCCAACTGTGCCGGCTCATGGCTTCCAATCGTTGCGGTTCGCCGAGAATATCCGTGATGGCCTGTGCGAGGCCCGCCCCGGTCAGCTCCGCCTGCGGCAGGAGCAGCGCCCCTCCCGCCTCAGCCATCACTTCTGCGTTCCGCATTTGATGATTGTAGATGGCAGTCGGCAGCGGGATCAGAATGGCCGGCTTGCCGCACACGGTCAATTCGGCGATCGTCATGGCCCCCGCCCGCGCCACCACAAGATCCGCGGAACGGAGCGCCGTGGGCATGTCGTATAAAAACGGGACGACCTGGGCGCGGATGCCGGCCTGTTCGTAGGCGGCCGCAACCCGGGCATGATCCGCTTCGCCCGTTTGGTGCGTGATGGTCAGCCGGGCGTTCATGGTAGCGAGCCGAGGCAGCGCGTCGATCATCGCCGAGTTGATGGCCTTTGCCCCCTGGCTGCCGCCGAACACCAACAGGTGCCGCACGGATCCGGCCTCGCTCCGCGCCGCCTCCGAGCAGGAAGACTCCACAAACGCCTGCCGTACCGGCGTTCCGACGACACTCGTCTTCCGGCGATCGAAAAATTGCTTGGTGGACTCGAAGGCCAGGAAGATGCGCTGCACGAGCGGCGCGACGACCTTGTTGGCCAGGCCCGGATAGGCATTCGGCTCCAGAATTACGCCGGGGATGCGCCGCAAAAATGCCGCGATCAGCATGGCCGGGCTCGTGTAGCCCCCCACGCCGAAGACCAGGTCCGCGCCCTGCTGTTTCAACAGGCCAAGCGATTGCCAGAGACTCACCGGAAGCGTCACGAGCGCTTTGACCATCTCCGCCGGACGTTTGCCCATGAAGGGATGCGCCGTGATGCAGCGCAAGGGAAGCGCTTCATGGGCCAGCACTTTCTGTTCAATTCCCCGTGTCGTCCCGACGAAGAGAATGCGCGTCGAGGGATCGCGCCGCAAAAATTCCCGTGCTACGGCAATGGCCGGATACAAGTGCCCTCCTGTGCCTCCTGCCGCAATCACGATCGTCATTCGGTGATCACCCCGCGCTTCCGCGCTGCCCTGGAGCCGCCGCCGTCCTGCCCGCCATGTCCGCCTTGCCGGTCGCGCGAGATACTGAGGAGAATGCCCACGCCGAACAGATTGGCCACCAGGGAGGAGCCTCCATAACTGACGAACGGCAGCGTCAACCCTTTGGTGGGCAGCAGCCCGGTGACCACTCCCGCGTTGACCAACGCCTGCATGCCGATCAGCATCGTGATGCCCGTCGCCAACTGCCGCCCGAAGGGGTGGCGTGCTCGGCCCGCAACCTGAAAGCCCTTGATCACAAACAGGCCGAACAGGAGCATGATCGTGACGGTCCCCACCAATCCCAGCTCCTCGCCGACCAGCGCCAGCACGAAGTCGGTGTGCGCTTCCGGCAGGAAGAACAATTTCTGTTTACCCTCTCCCAGCCCGACCCCGAATGGACCGCCGCTCCCGAAGGCCAAGAAAGACTGCGTGATTTGAAAGCCTGCCCCGGATGGGTCCTTCGTCGGATCTAGAAACATCAAGAACCGCTTCCACCGGTATGGTGACGTGAGAACGAGCGCGGCAACTCCCAGCAAGGCACACAAGGCCAGGATCGCCAGATGCTTGACCCGCGCGCCGGCCAGAAACAGCATGGTCGCGACCACGAGCCCCATCACCACCACGGTGCCCAGGTCCGGTTCCAGCAGCACCAGCCCGCTCAGCACACCGATGACGATCAGCGGCGGCAACAGACCGCGCGCAAATTGCGTGATCTGATCCTGTTTTTTGGTCAGATACGCCGCCGCATACATCACCGCCACGAATTTCGCCACCTCGGCCGGTTGGATGTTGATCGGTCCCACGTGCAGCCACCGACGGGCCCCCTTGGCCATGTTCCCCAGGGATGGAATCAGCACCATCACCAACAACAGCGTTGCGATGCCAAGCAGGGGGATCGCCATGGTTTTCCAGATCGTGTAGTCGATCCGCGACATGACATGCATGACCAACAGTCCTACGACCAGCCAGGCGACCTGCCGTTTGAGAAAGTACCAGGGGTCATGAAACCGGTTGGTTGCCACGACGGCACTGGCGCTGAACACCATCACCACGCCGATCAGCGCGAGGATCAGGGTGACCGCCAGGAGGGCCGGATCAACCGGCACACGCTTGGAGGCCCGCTGTGTCGAGCCGGCCCAGGGTAACATGAGGGTTCCGAGCGCAGGTTGTGCCATCGTTCAACGATCGTTCCCGGTGCTGCCCCCGCCTCAGGACGGAAGCGCCTGCACCAATGCCTTGAATTGCCGGCCCCGATCTTGGTAATCCGCAAACATGTCGAAACTGGCGCAGGCCGGTGAGAGAAGCACGACCTCACCGGGCTGCGCCTCGCGAGCAGCAAGCTCCACGGCATCGCGGAGAGTCGCTGCAGGATGACATCGATCGAAATCACCCATCGCGGCTTGAATGCGGCCCGCCGCTTCACCAATCAGAATCAGCCCCTTCACCCGCTCGCGAATCGCGGCCGCCAAACGGGAGAAATCGCCGCCCTTGTCCCGCCCGCCGGCGATCAACCAAATGGGCTGTTCGATACCTTCGAGGGCTTTCAGAACGGCATCGACATTCGTGCCTTTGGAATCATTCACGTAGCGAACGCCCCGGCGCTCGCGGACGACCTCCAGCGCATGCTCTAGGCCTGGAAACGATCGCAACACGGCGCGGATCGCCTCGATGGAGCAGCCACACAGCAATCCGTAGGTCGCCGCCGCCATCACGTTCTCCACATTGTGCAGCCCGATGAGCCGCATATCGCTCCGGCGGCAGATTTCTTCTCGCCGGCCCCGCACCGTCGTCACGATCATCTCGCCGTCCAGCACGGTGGCTCCCGCCACGCCTGAAACCTGCGCCCCGCTGCGGCTGAAGCCAAGCACGGTGGCCTTGGTTTCCCTGCGCAAGGCAGGCACCCGCGCATCGTCGAGATTGAACAGCGAGTAGTCGCCGGCGGTTTGATTGGCGAAGATGCGCGCCTTGGCCGCCACATAGTCTTCCACATTGCTGTAGCGGTCCATGTGATCGAGCGTCACGTTCAGGATCGACGCGATCCAGGGGTGGAACTGTTCGATCGTTTCAAGTTGAAAGCTGGAGGTTTCCAGCACGGCATATTCATAGGGAACCGGGCTACCCGGTCTGGCCTGCACACAGGCCAGAGCTGCTTCGCTGGCGGCAATGCCCAAATTGCCGCCGACGAACGCTCGCTTGCCGCTCTCCTGCAAGAACTTGCCGATCAGCGTCACGGTGGTGCTCTTGCCGTTGGTGCCGGTCACCGCGACAATCGGCGCCGTCAGATACCGCGAGGCCAACTCCAACTCCCCGATGACTCGCACGCCGCGGGCTCGCACGCGATTGAGCTCGTCCATGTGGGTCGGCACACCAGGGCTGATCACCACGAGATCCGCCGCGTCGAATGCCGATTCATATTCAGCCCCCACGCGGACCACCACGCTCGATCGGTCCAACTGCGACAGGATGGCCGCGAGTTCCTGCGCCTCCTTCCGATCGGCGACGGTCACGCGAGCCCCCAAATGATTCAGAAGCCGCGCCGCGCCGACACCGCTTCGAGCGAGACCGACGACCGTGACCTGAAGATCCTTGACGTTCATGCGTCCTATCTACCGCAATTTCAAGGTGCTTAAACTCAGCAACGCCAGCAAGATCGCAATGATCCAGAGGCGCACGACCACTTTCGGCTCGTCCCATCCCTTCATCTCGAAATGGTGATGGATCGGCGCCATATTGAAGATGCGCTTGCCCCGCAGTTTGTACGATCCCACCTGCAAGATGACGGAGAGGGCTTCGATGACGAAGACACCACCGACCAGGAGCAACAGCAGCTCGTGCTTGCTGATCACCGCCACCGTTCCCAGCGCAGCGCCCAACGGGAGGGAACCGACGTCGCCCATAAAGACGGAAGCCGGGTAGGTGTTGAACCAGAGAAAGCCCAGACTCGACCCTAAAATGGCCCCCGTAAAAATGGCGATTTCTCCCGCCCCCTCGATATATGGAATCAGCAAATATTCCGCCATGACGCGGTTCCCGGTCACATAGGCCACGATCGTATAGGCCAGCGAGGCGATCATAACGGGACCGATCGCCAGACCGTCGAGCCCGTCGGTCAAATTCACGGCATTCGAGCTGCCCACGATGACCAGAATGACGAACACAATGTAGAACCACCCGAGGTCGGGCGTGAAAAACTTGAAGAACGGGACACTGAGTTTTGTCGTGTAGCTCGGGAGGGTGTACAGAAAGACGCCGATGGCCAAGGCCACCAGAAACTGGCCGGAAAATTTTTGCGCCGCCGACAAGCCTTTGGATTGGCGCTTGATGAATTTCAGATAGTCATCGGCAAATCCGACGGCGCCGAATCCGACCGTGGCCACCACCACCAACCACACGTAGCGATTCGTCATGTCGGCCCACAGGAGCGTAGAGAGGACGACCGCGAAGATAATCAGAATGCCGCCCATGGTCGGCGTCCCGCTCTTGGCCAAATGCCGTTTCGGCCCGTCGTCGCGAATTTGCTGGCCGAGTTTAATCTCCTGCAATTTCCGAATGACCCACGGCGCCATCACGAAGGCGATGAGAAACGCGGTAACCGCTGCGTAGATGATCCGGAAACTCTGGTAGCGAAAGACGTTCAGAAACGAAAACTGCGTATGAAGAGGATAGAGCCAGTTGTATAACATCCTACGGCATCTTTGCCCGCCGGAACCCGGCGATTCTAAAATTCCTACGAGTGCCTGGTGCTGCGGTTAGCAGGCTTTTTTCGCCACGCGCCGCATTCCCGTCACGGCCTCCACGACCTGTTCCATGCGCATTCCGCGCGACGCCTTCACCAGCACGACATCGCCTTGCCGGATCATGCGGGCCAGGGCGATGGCGGCCGACTGAGCGTCCGGCCATTCGACGATCCGGTCCGGGGGCATGCCGGCTTGGCGGGCCCCTTCAGCCAACTCCCGCCCCAAGGCCCCGCACGCCAAGAGATGTCCGATTCCTTGTGCCGCCAAAAAGGCTCCGACTTCCCGGTGCAAGCGTTTGGTTTCTGCGCCTAACTCCAGCATGTCACCCAGAGCCGCGATCGATCGTTTCCCGCGCCCCAGCTCCGCCAACAATCGGATGGCCGCCTTCATGGATGCCGGGTTGGCGTTATAACAATCGTTGATGACCTGAACCCCGTGCGAATAACTGATTTGTGACCGCATCGCTGCCGGTCGGAACTTCGACAATCCCTCGGCGATGGCCGCGCCCGACAAGCCGAGAACATGCCCCACAGCGGCGGCCGCCAAGGCATTGCTCACATTGTGTTGCCCCTGCGTGCGGATGCGGACTTCCGTCTGACGGATTTTCCCCGGCAGGACCAGACCGAACGTCGTGCCGCCCTTCTCATCGGAGCGGATATTCGCGGCCCGCACGGCCGCCTTCGGTGACGCGCCGAACGCCACCACGCGGCATTGTGCCCGGGAAGCCAGATACTCGAAATATTCATCGTCGGCGTTCAGCACCACCGCCCCATCGGGCGGCAGATGGTCGAGCAACTCGGCCTTGGCTTGCGCAGAGCCTTCCATGCTGCCGAAAAATTCCAGATGGTCCGGCCCGATATTGGTGATCACGCCGATCGTCGGCCTGGCGATTTCACACAGCCGGGTTGTTTGCCCCTGCTGATCCACGCCCATTTCGATGACGGCCGCCTGATGCCGCAGGGCCAGTTGAAATAACGTTTGCGGCACGCCGATGCGATTGTTGAGATTGCCCTCGGTCTTGAGTGTCTTCCACCGCTGCGCCACCACATGGGCGACCATTTCTTTCGTGGTCGTCTTCCCGTTGCTTCCGGTGATGGCGATGACCGGAATGGGAAACCGGTTGCGATAGTGAGTGGCCAACCGCTGAAACGCCTCGAGCGTATCCCGCACGCCCAGCACAATGGGCGTACCGGTCCGCGGCTTCATCGGCGGGAGACGGTAGTCCTCCTGGACGACGGCGCACACGGCTCCCTGTGCAAACGCTTTTGGAACGAACGTATGCGCGTCGAATCGCTCTCCCTGAAAAGCAATGAACACATCGCCTTTTCGCACCAAGCGGGAGTCGGTCACCACCCGTCGAATCCGCTGCTTCAACTCCTGGGGAGTCAACCCGGCCGGTGACTTGGCGCTCAACACTTCACACAGTTCTTCGACCGTAAACAGCGCCATGACGCCCCGGTGTCCCTGCTCCCGCATATTCATGCCTCGCTGAGCATCAGGATCGTCGCGCGCTGATCATCTCCCGCGCCACTTCCCGATCGTCGAAGTGATGTTTCGTCGTGCCCACGATCTGATAGTCCTCGTGCCCCTTTCCGGCAATCAACACCATATCGCCGGTCCTGGCCTCTCCGATCGCGGCTTCGATTGCCGCCCGGCGATCCGCGATCATCCGATACCGGACATGGCCTCGCGTGGCCAGCGCATCCTTCACCCCGGCCTCGACCTCGCTCAGAATGAACGCCGGGTCTTCCGTACGCGGATTGTCCGATGTCAGAATGACCACATCACTGTACTCTACGGCCGCGCGCCCCATTTTCGGACGCTTCGTGCGATCGCGGTCGCCGCCGCATCCAAACAGGGTAATGATGCGCCCCGTGCGCAAAGCCTGGGCGGCGGTCAGCAATCGGACCAAGGCATCTTCCGTGTGCGCGTAGTCCACCACGACGGTGAAGTCCTGCCCGGCCTCAACACGCTCGAACCGGCCCGGCACATTCGAGACCGCGCTCACCGCGGCGCGCACTTGATCGAGCGTCAATCCTTCATGCAGCACGACGCCTATGGCGGCCAGCAGGTTGGAGACGTTGTGCTCCCCCACCAACCGGCTCTGAATCGCGCAACTGCCGGCCGGAGTGCGCAACGTAAATCTGGTACCCGCGGGGGACAATGTGACCTCATCCGCATGGATATCGGCCCCTTGATGCAGCCCATAGGTCCAAACCGGCACCGTACAGGCTTCGCGCATCCGTGCACCCCAGGGATCGTCAGCATTAATGATGGCTCGCTTCTTGGATTTGCGCGCGCCCGGCAGGCCGAGCTCGGCGAACAACTTGCGCTTAGCCTGGAAGTACCGCTCCATATCGAGATGAAAATCGAGATGATCCTGCGTGAGGTTTGTAAACACCGCCACATCGAATTCAGAACCGGCCGTTCGATCCAGGGCCAGCGCGTGGGACGATACTTCCATGACGACCGTATCCAACCTCTTCTCGACCATTCGTGCAAATAATTTCTGCAACTCCAACGCGCCGGGCGTGGTATGCGACGCCGGGATCGACTCCGTTCCGACCAGGTAGGCGACCGTGCCGATCAAACCGACGTGCCGATGCGCCGCCTCCAGCATGGTTTTCACCACATAGGTCGTCGTCGTTTTCCCGTTGGTGCCGGTGACCCCGATCATGCGCAGCAACGCGGAGGGATCTCCGTAGAATCGGCTGCCAAGAACACCCAGGGCCGCCCGGGAATCCTGCACGCGGATGCATGGAGTCGATCCGACCTCCACATGACGCCCCGCGACGAGAGCCGCCGCCCCGGCATTGACGGCCCGATCCAAAAACTGGTGGCCGTCTGCCCGCTCCCCCTGCACGGCGACAAACAGGCAGCCCGGCACGACCTGGCGCGAATCATCGGTCAAGGCGCTGATCGTCACGCGCTGATCCCCGCGGCGCTCCAGGACTCCCAGGCGCCCTTGAATGGGGCTGACCAAGTCGTCCAGCGTCATCTCACGATTCCAACCCAGCCATGGCCAGCTTGACCGGTTCATCCACCGCAACGCCCAGATAATTGAGGACCTGCTCGCCGACTCGGCGGAACACCGGCGCCGCTACCACCCCACCCCAGCCTTCTCCGCGCGGTTCGTCGATCATCACAATCATGGCAAGCCGCGGATCTTCCGCCGGCACATAGCCCAGAAACGATCCAACCAGCAGAGTGGATGAGTATTTACCGGTGCGGGGATCAACCTTTTGGGCGGTGCCGGTCTTCCCGGCGACGCGAAAGCCCGGAATGGCCGCCTTGCCGCCGGTCCCGCTCGTCACCACGCCCTCCAGAAGGGTGGTCAGCGTTCTGGCCGTGTCGGCGGAGATGACACGCCGTTTGGCTTGCGGCAGATTCTGCGCGACGAGTTGCCCCTTCCCGTTACGAATTTCTGAGACGACGTAGGGCCTCATGAGCACGCCGCCGTTGGCAATGGCCGAGATCGCCGTCACCATCTGCAATGGTGTGACGCCGACTTCCTGCCCCATGGAAATGGAAGCCAACGAACGTTTGCCCCACTGCCGCGGGCCTCGCAGCAATCCGGCTGTTTCACCCGGCAGATCAATCCCGCTCTTCTCTCCGAAGCCGAATTCCTTTAAATAGTCAAAGACGCGCCATTCCCCCAAGGCCATCCCGACCTTCGCAGCACCGATGTTGCTCGACTTCTGAATCATTTGCGCAAAGGTCATCCAGCCGGCTTTTTCATGGTCATGGATGATCGTATTTGCAATGGCGAATTGCCCGTTCTCCCCATAGATCATGCTGCCCGGGGTCATGACCTTTTCTTCCAGCGCCGCAGCCGCAATGACGGCCTTCATGGTCGAGCCCGGCTCATAGGTGTCGGTCAAGGCCCGGTTGCGCCACCGATCAGGAGCCAGCGCGCCGACCGTATTGGGATCGAATCGCGGACTCACGGCCATGGCCAGCACGGCGCCGCTCCTGGGATCCATCACGATCATCGTGCCGGACTTGGCATTGGATCGCGACACCGCTTCATCCAATTCTTTCTCCGCGATATATTGCACCACCTCATCGACCGTCAGTGTGAGGCTGTGCCCGGCAGCCGCCCCTTCTTCGTTCAACCCCTTGGGAAACACGGCGCGCCCCAGCGCGTCCCGCTGTAACACGACGGTCCGCTTTTCACCGCGCAGATAGGCCTCATACCGAAGCTCCACCCCTTCCAAGCCGCGATCATCCATCCCGGCGAATCCCAGGACGTGAGACAGGAGCGGTCCTTTCGGATAAAACCGGCGTCCCTCCATCACCACGCCGACTCCATCGAGGCCGAGCCGTTCAAGCCGCCGTCCCTGCTCCGGTTCCACCTTTCGCGCCAGCCAGACGAAATGCTTTTCCTGCTTCAACTTTTTTTCGAGTTCCGTCGCTTTCACATGCAAAATCGGCGAGAGATTGCGCGCCGCCGCGCCAGGATTTCCGAGCGACCCGGGCACCCCGAACACAGACGGGACGTCCATGTTCATCGCGAGGACCTTGCTGTTGCGATCGTAAATCGTGCCGCGCGCTCCCTCCAGCGTGACGGTTTTCTGATGTTGTCGATCGGCCTTGAGGGTCCACTCCGCCGATTGCATCACCTGGAGATTCACCAGACGGACGATCACGAGGATAAAGGCCACCACTAATCCGCAGGCCACCAGAGTTCGGCGGCCTTGAAAGGAAGTCGTAGCCACTACCGCGCTCTCCTCGTAACCATGTTCTTCGCAATGCGGATTTCGCCTTCTGCCGCGACGGGGTTCGCCGGCGCCTCCGGCTCGATGTTGATCACGACGACCTGCCCCTTTTCGGGCTGGATCATTCCCAATTTATCGCCGGCCAGGCGCGCGATCCGCTCAGGCGCCGTGAACCCAGACAGCTTGACCTGCAGTTCATCCCGCTCGCGCTCCAGAAGCACTTTTTGCGCCTTCAGTCGCTCGATGTGATATCCGATGCGGACAATGTCCACCCGCTCCCACACGAAGAGCAACACCAACGACGTGACCGCGGCAAACGCGACGGCTTTCATTGCATAGACTCCTTGGACATGCGCTCCACGACTCGCAGCTTGGCGCTGCGCGATCGCGGGTTATGGTCACGCTCGCTTTCCGAAGCCATGACCGGTTTTTTTGTCAGCACCTTCACAGAAGCTGCCGGGCCAGTCGCCAATGCCCGAAACGTGTGTTTCACAATTCTGTCTTCGAGGGAATGGAACGACACAGCGCAGACTCGCCCTCCCGGAACCACAATGTCGGCAGCATCGCGAAGCGCCGGTTCGAGCACGTCCAGCTCCCGGTTCACAGCGATCCGCAACGCCTGAAACGTTCGCGTGGCGCAATGAATTCGCCCATGCCGGTACGAACCCGGCACGGCGCTCTCCACCACGGCGGCCAACTGCCTTGTCGTCCCAATCACGCCTTGCATTCTCGCTTGCACGATCGCGCGGGCGATTCTGCGCGAATAGCGCTCCTCGCCGAGTTGAAAGATCATGTCAGCGAGCTCGCGTTCCGGCACATCTCGAACCAGATCGGCCGCCGTGCGGCCCTCGCGCTGATCCATGCGCATGTCCAATGGTCCATCCTCACGGAAACTGAATCCGCGCTCCGGACGATCCAGTTGCGGCGAAGACACGCCCAAATCGAAGACCACACCATCCACATGTTGAAACCCGGATTCAGCCACCAACGTTTTGATCTCGGCAAAATTTCCATGGCGGAGCCGCACCCGGGGCATGACGGCTTGCAGGCGCGCGCGCGATTCATTGAGCGCATGCTCGTCACGATCGATCCCGATGAGAATGCCGCCCGGGGCAGTGCGATGAAGGATTCGAGTAGCGAGCCCTGCATATCCAAGCGTGCAGTCCACGTAAACCCCACCTGGTTTGCACCGGAGCCAGAATACGATCTCGTCGACTAAAACCGGCTCATGGGAATCGCGAGCAGAATCCATAAACCCACTTCCACCCACTTTTCACCGCAGATTGGCTGGAGTATACACCCAACCAAACAGCTGTCAACAGATTTTGCTCCAATTTATCAAGAATATTGTTCGATTTTGCCGCACTCCTGCACGATCGGACTGCGGCCGGCATTTTATCCACATTTGTGGATAAATCTGTGGGAAACTACCCCACCATGGCAGCCATATGCAGCGTGAGAACTGTCGAGGAGGAAGAAAGACGTCCAACAAATCAGACAGATGAAATGCCCGCATTTTCTGCAGGCATTCGACACTTACAGGGGCATGCAGCAGGGCAGGAATTTATGGATAGAGCCGGTACAACATCCGGGGAAAGGGAATCGTCTCCCGTACATGGTCTAGACCGCAGATCCAGGCGACGGCGCGCTCAATACCCATTCCAAATCCGGCGTGAGGAACGGATCCGTACCGGCGGAGATCGAGGTACCATTGAAATGCCTCGACAGGAAGATGATGCTCATGTAACCGCGCCAACAATTTTTCGTGCCTATGTATGCGCTGCCCGCCGCCGATAATTTCGCCGTAACCCTCCGGCGCCAACACATCCATACACAGCGCGAGATCGGGGCGGGCGGGATCGGTCTCCATGTAGAACGCTTTGAGTGCAGCCGGATACCGGTGCACGATGACCGGGCGATCGAATTCCTTCGAAAGAATCGTCTCATCCTCGGCGCCAAAATCATCACCCAGTTTCGCGGGGTTTCCTTTCCGTTGAAGAATCTCCACCGCTTCCTCATACGTAATGCGCGGGAAGGGGGCCGTTACACGCTCAATCCTGGCGATATCCCGCTCCAGCAGCTGCAATTCCGGACGACGCGTCTTCAATACAGCCGCGACGATATGAGATAAAAATTCTTCGGCGAGGTTCATCATGTCGGGCAATTCCGCAAACGCCACCTCCGGCTCGACCATCCAGAACTCCATCAGATGCCGGCGTGTTTTTGACTTCTCCGCACGAAACGTCGGGCCGAAACAATAGACCTTCCCGAACGCCGCAGCGGTCGCTTCGCTATACAGCTGGCCGCTCTGGGTCAAATAGGCGGTTTCATCAAAATATTGCGTCTGAAACAGCGTCGTCGTGCCCTCACAGGCATTCGGCGTGAAGATCGGCGCATCGACGAGCGTGAACCCACGATCGTCAAAAAAATTCCGACAGGCGCGGATAATCTCATGGCGGATGCGCAACACGGCATGCTGGCGGCTGGAGCGCAGCCAGAGATGCCGATGCTCCATCAGAAATCCCGTGCCGTGCTCCTTGGGTTGAATCGGAAACGGTTCCGCCACCTGGATGACCTCGAGGCGCACCACATCCAATTCATACCCACCCGGCGCGCGCGCGTCCTGCCGCAGCGAGCCTGTGAGGACCACGCTGGATTCCTGCGTGAGCTCGGCCGAACGAGCAAACTGCTCGTCGCCGACCGCGCCCTTGCTCACAACCGCCTGGATATCGCCGGTCCCGTCCCGCACAATCAGAAAATGAAGTTTTCCCTTATCGCGTCGGCTACGGAGCCATCCGCGAATCGTGACTTCCTGCCCGGCATGAGCAGCCGCTTCGTCGATGGAGATCACAGGCATGGGCATTCCTCTTGGGTATGGAAATATGAACCGCGCGTCATGGGGGGAGGGTAACGAACGGCCCCGGGCATTTCAAGCGCACCTCAATTCGTGCCTTTGATTGACACAACACGGTTCGCGGGGCATCATCAAGACCACGATGCCGACGATAGCCTTGCGCCCTCATCATGCTCTCGTACCAATGGCAGGACTGCTTCTGCTGGTCGCATGGCCGGCCGCAGGAGGAGAATTTAGATCGGACAACCCGCTCAACCAGCCCGGAAAAATTTTCTGGTGCCCTGATCGCACCGCCGACAAGCGTATTACCGCCACCCCTGATGCCGGCTGTACCCCCTTGTATGACGCGGAGCGGGATGAGAAGAAACCCGCCCCTCTCAACCAGGATGAGCGCGGCGCTGCCACGGCGAAAGAGCCGCTGAAGATCGTCGACATCCAAAATGAGGCGTCGAAGTTCACCCGCGACTACCGTGAGTTTTTGGAATGTTGCGCCGGAGATTGGGACTCTCTCGACCGCGTCGACGAACTCCTCGAACAGTCCAATCACGTCTTGATGTCGGTTCAACAGAAGGGCATCTACAACAGCGCCGGGTTCGGCGTAGGCAGCGGGTCAGAGGGTCTGGGCGGCGGTCCCGGCCAAGCGCCCAAACTCGGCACCTTTGCCCGGCAATGGACGCTTAGCGAAATCGTGGGGACGGTCGCCATCGCGCGGGATGATCTCAAGAAAATCAGAGGCCGGCTCAAGGGCCTGATCACGCGATACGAAAAACTCGACTCCTTGGACTATGAACTGCGAGGGAGAGAGGCCCGGCTGATCGACGATGAGCGGGAGGCGATCACGCATGATATCCGGGCGAAACGACCGGCAGCGTCGGCGCCTACCGGCATGGATATTCAGGACTCCACTATTCCGACCAGAATCGGCGGCGACATCGAGAACAGCCAACTGAACCGCTCGCTCAACCCGAGCTTCGGCGCCGACATCGGCGCCACGGTCTCGCCCTACAGCAACGTCAATGAGTCCCTGCGACCGCGCAGAGGCGAGGATCTCAAAGACACCACGCTCCCCGACCGGATCGGCAGTCATACCCAGGATACTTCTCTGCCGAATGCATTCGGATTTGAAATCGATTCAGCAGCCAACGCCGAACGCTCCTCGTCGGTGCAAACACGAGGGGTGGGCGCCGCCATCGGAGACTCCTCCTTGAATAACCAGCCGCGCCGATAGTCCAGCCCTCTCTCCCGGCGACAGAGACCGACAGCGCTACTCCTTGGGAAATACCGAGGGCATCGCTTGCCAGTGCGCGCCCCCATCCACACTCTTATACAACCCGCTGCCGTTCGTGCCCGCGAACAGGACTTGCGGATCCGTCGGACTCTGCGCCAGCGACCGGATGTTGGTGGTCGCCAGCCCTTCGTTGAACACCGCCCAGGTCCGTCCTCCATCTTCACTGCGGTGAACGCCGTCGCGCCCGGCGAGATACATCACCCCCGCCCGTGCGCGATCCAACACCATCGCCACAATCATCTGATCCTGCAACGACTCACCGATACGTACCCATGACGCAGCGCCGTCTGTGGTCTTGTACAGTCCCGCCAGCGTCGCGGCATACACCGTATCCGGCGCAAAGGGGTCCACTTGTACCGAAGTCACACCGAGTGCGCGCGAGGTCTTCACCATCCCTTCCGGCACTAGGCCGCTGTTCACCTGCTGCCAATGCGTCCCTTGATCGCTGGTCTTGTAGACGCCTCCGCTGGTCCCGGCATACATGACGGCAGGGCGAGCGGCATCCATGCCCAGCGTCACGACCATCAACACTTCCTTCATCCCCTCCATTTTTTTCACCCACCGCTCCCCGGCATTCTTCGATTCGAAGACACCCATCGTAGTCGCGAGGAAAATGTGGTTGGCATCCGCCGGATCGAACACGAACTGGTTGACGACGGAAGAGATCGTCGCATCGTCCAAGCCGGCTCGCACCGAGGTCCAGCGCTGGCCGCCGTCATAACTCTTGTAGACCGCATCGCCCTTCGTGCCGGCATAGATGGTGGCCGGATAGAGCGGGTCGATCGCCATCGCAATCACGCGCGAGTAGCTCATGCCTTTCGAGAGATTAGCCCAGGTCTTGCCACCGTCGCGCGACTTATAAATGTAATCGTTGGTGGCGATATACAGAATGTCCGCGTTGGTGGGATGAAGCTGAATGACCACGATCGGGTCACTACCGCCGCAGCCGCTGAGAACAAGCGCGGCGAGGAAAAGGAGAGCGAGAACTCGTTTCATGCAATCTGTCGTTGAACCCTCTCCCGGATGCTCAAACGGACCATCCAGCAAGGCCGCAGCGAGAGAAGAGGCGAGACGTACTGGGCTTGTACGTTGAACCTCTGATCGATGCGAGAACGGAGCTGGGGGGCCCGTTTCAGCATCCGGGACTAGCGGTAGTTAGTGAACTGCAAATCAATCCCAAAGTCTTTGCCCTTGAGGAACGCGATTGCCGACTGCAGATCATCCTTGCTCTTGCTGATCACCCGCACCTGTTCACCCTGGATCTGCGCCTGGACCTTCAGTTTGGATTCTTTGACGGCCTTGGTAATCTCCTTCGCCTTCTCCGAGGAGATGCCGCTTTGAATTTTGATCACCTGGCGAACCGTGGCCCCGAGCGCCTCCTCGACCTTGCCGTACTCGAATGCTTTTAAGGAGACTCCGCGCTTCACGCACTTCGACTTGATGATCTCAATCACCGCATTGAGCTTATAATCGTCGTCGGAGAGCACGACGAGTTCTTTTTCTTTCTCCTTTAAGGTGAGCTCGGTTTTCGAGTCTTTGAAGTCGAACCGCTGCTTGATTTCCTTCGTCGCCTGATCGACGACGTTTTTCATTTCCTGCATATTCACTTCCGACACCACATCGAATGATGATTGGTCAGCCACGATGCCCTCCTTCTACGCGTCCATCAACCGTCCAAGCCTAGCAACAGCCGCCGCCGTACGGCAGTGTGAACTTGCCGTCATCGTGCCGGCGAATCGCCGTCTGGGCGCGGCCCGCAGAGCCACCGCCGGCGGTCGCGATCACTTCGCTGCTGCTGAACGGGCGCTTGAGAATCACATACCCATACCACTGCTTCATGCTGTCACTCAAGACGACGATGCCCAGCACAGCCACGACCGCGACGAGCACAGCGTCGAGGTAGAGCGCGAAGGCCTGCCCCGCCGCCGACGTGGCCGCCTTGGACAGAAACATCCAGAACATCTCATACGAGCCGGCCAGCGTGATTCCTCCTACGAACAGCATGGGCAGCGCCGTCACCCAGAGATAGGGGGACTTCCACATTTTGATCAACACCGTCGTGCCGATACAAAGCGCCAGCGTACCCAGCAGCTGGTTGGCCGCCCCGAACATCGGCCAGATGGTCGAGATGCTGCCCGTCCCGATCAAGTATGCCCAGGATCCCACCACAAAGGCGCTGCTCAGCAACACGCCGGGCCACCAATTCATCTGCCGGAACGGCGCATAGACCCGTCCGGCCATCTCCTGAATCAGATAGCGTGCGACACGCGTCCCGGTATCGATCGTCGTCAGGATGAACAGCGCCTCGAAGACCAGCGCGAACTGGTACCAATAGGCCATCAGTCCGGCCATGCCAGGCAAGGCCGAAAAGATGGAGGCCATGCCGACAGCAAGAGAGACCGCGCCGCCCGGTCTGCCCGCCACATTCACTTCCACCAGCTGTGACAATTCCGCAATGCGGGCCGGCGCGAATCCCATGACCGTCAAGGCATCTGCGGAAAGCATGGTATTGATCGCCAGGTAATCGCCGGGAATCAGCACCGAGGCCGCAATCAACGCCATCACCCCCACGAAACTTTCCAGCAGCATGGCCGCATACCCCACCACCGCCTGCGACTCCTGTTCGATCATCTTGGGAGTCGTCCCGGACGACACGAGCGAGTGAAAACCCGACACCGCCCCGCAGGCGATCGTAATGAACAGAAAGGGGAACAACGTGCCGGGAATGATCGGTCCCCCGCCCTGGGCGAAGGAGGTGAGGCGCGGCATCTCAATCGTGGGCGCCATCAGAATCACACCCAGGCCGAGCAGAAACACCACACCGAGCTTCATGAAGGTCGAGAGATAGCCGCGCGGCACGAGCAACATCCACCCCGGTAACACCGACGCGATGAAGCCGTAGCCGGCCAGCAGCCAGACAAGCGCCGGCTTCTCGAATTCGAACCACGTGGCATAGGACGACTGCCCCACCACCCGCCCGAACAGGACCGCCGCGAGGAGAAGCACGAGCCCGATCGCCGACACTTCAGCGACGGCACCTGGGCGAAACCGCTGAAGATAAAAACCCATGAGGAACCCGATGGGAATCGTCATGGCGATCGTAAAGGTGCCCCACGCATTGTGGTAGAGCGCATTGACCACCGCGAAACCAAGCCCCGCCAGCGCGACCACCACGATAAACAGCACCGCAACCGCCGTTGCCGTACCGGTGATGGACCCCAGTTCGTCATGCGCGATTTCCGGCAATGAGCGGCCATTGCGCCGCATTGAGGCGACCAGAATGATAAAATCCTGCACCGCCCCGGCCAGGACCGCCCCGATCACCAACCAGAGGAACCCGGGCAGATATCCGAACTGCGCCGCCAGCACCGGCCCGAGCAATGGCCCCGCGCCCGCAATCGCCGCGAAGTGGTGGCCGAAGAGCACGACCCTGTTGGTCGGGTGGAAGTTCACCCCGTCGTTCAACCGCACGGCCGGCGTCAGACGTGTATCGTCCAGCTGGACGACCTTCCGAGCCAACCACCGCCCATAAAATCGATAGGCCAGGACATAGATGCAGGCTGCCGCCACGACCAGCCACAGCCCGTTGACTTTTTCAGTTGGATTCACGGCACCTGCGACATGCGCCAAGGCCACAGCCGCAAGGGTGGAAAGCAGCGCCCAGAACAGCACGAAAGGTAGTGTCATGCGCGGCATACTAACAACCCATCAGCCTGATGTAAATCAACCAGCCTCGCATGCTTCCTGGCCATCAGACTCCTGAGAATCCACTCGCGCCCATCGCACAGGCACCCGCTCCTGCCAATCGCTGTGACGCTCCGGTTCACTCCATCTTTTCGGTAGTCTTTTCGGCACGAGGCGGCGGGATCGGCCTTCTCAGATGCGCGGTGAACGAGGGGAGTTACGGCCGCGCGACTTTGTTATACTTTCTGCTGCCATGCCATCCGATACGCCTTCACCATCGCCCGGAAGAGAACGCCGTGAATTTTATCGCGTCACCGTCGTTCTGCCTCTGTGCATCCAGCTGACGACGGATGAGACGGAAGGCGAGCTGATTGAGACATCCGTCAACCTCAGCGCCGGCGGCGTCGGCGTGATGGTGACGACAGGCTATAAGGCGGGCGAAATACTTTCCCTGACCCTACTCCTACCCGACCACGTGCCCTTCAAATCTCCTATCCAAGTCTTGTGGCTTGATCCACTCCCACTCCTCGGTGGAATGTACCGGCTCCACGCTCGTTTCGTCGGGATGAGCACTCAAAACCGGGAACTACTGGTCAGAAACATTCTTCGGTTCCAGCGTGACCACCTCCAGGACCACTATTCCGCCTGACCAACCGGCCATCGCTGATCGCTTGGAGATGAACCGTGCTGGCCGATTCGGATTGTTGAGAGAAACACGCCGCTGTGGATAGGGTCCTAGGAGCGCACCGGTGTGTAAATTTGATACCGCCCGATGGTGGTCACGAGTCGCACGCGATTGTGTGCAATCAACGGCTTGTAGAATCCGGCCCAGCGACCATACTCCCCGACCACGAGGTAGTCGGGATTGTGCTGCAAGGGGTTATACGCCACCGCCTGCGCTTGTCCCTGTTCACGGCGGATAATGTGGACCAAGTGTAGGGGCAAGGCATAGGTGTAGGGGCGATCTAAAAAGAGGAAGAGTTCGCTGTCATAGGTTTCGATCAATGCCGTCGCCGGGGTCGCCTCATTCAAATACCGTGTCACGGCAAACAGGTCGCGGTCGTCTTCACGCGCTCGAAAGGCATAACGCTCCTGCACAGCGACCCACCCCATGATGACCAGAAGCAGCACAACCGCGAGGCCCTTGATGCCCTGAGCCGTCAGCCGCCTGGTTTGCACGAAATCCGCCAGCGTCTTCATCATGTAAGACGCATTGAATCCACTCGTGGCCTCGTGAAAAAACAGGGCCGTAAACGGTGCCGCAAGAAATAACCCCGGCAGGGCGTAGCGCGGTTCCCCTGCGCAAAGAAACGCAAACCAAGCCAACCAAGTTCCCGCCAGCAACAACAGCATGGTCTGTGTGACCTGCTCGACAGAGGCAGTGTCGCGCGAGGCAGAGGACCGATGGAGGCGCCAAGCTGCATAGGCCAGGCCGACTGGATATTCAGCCCAGGACACGAATAGGTACTGCATCGTCTCCAGCCGAATGGCCGGCACCAATACCCACGCAATTGCTTCGGTCATTCCATCGATGGGCGGGTGCGCCATCGTGTGGCCGCTCAACAGCCAATTCTTCGCTTCGATGAGGAGACGATACCCGCCCCATGAACCGATCGCCACGAGACCCAACCCCTGCACTGCAGACCAGTTTTTTCGAAGAGCCAGCAGGATCATGGTACCGGCAAATGACGCCATCAAAAACGGGGCGACCTGCGCCTTCGTCATCAAGGCCAACGCCCAGCAGACCATCGCCGCGAGCCTCCACATCGGCCTGTGCGCGCCCCCGAGAAAACAGATGAAGCCGGCCAGCAGAAAACATAACAGCGGCATTTCGCCCAGCACCTGCCGGCCGATGTAGAGCGGATGGATCGACCACTTCAGCGGCACGAGGATCAGCAGCGCAAGGGCGGCAAGGGCGACAGATCGGCCGTACAGGCGGCGAGTCAGCAGATAGAGCAGCAAGAAGGCTATGTAGGTGTAGAGCAGCCCCACCAATCTGGTCTGCCAGACACCGGCACCGAACAGGGCAAAACTTGCCGCGACCGATGCCACCACGGGAAAATGCGCCGCCAGCGAAGGCGGGGCCGGTTCGCCCCGGAGCAAACAGCCGTAATGCCCCGACTCCACCCAGGTGCGGGCCACACAAACCGTCCAGCCTTCGTCAAACCAGAGCGGCGGAAAACTCTCCATGTGGATCATTCCGCTGCCGAAGACGATGACGAACAACAGGCCGGCAACGACGACGTCCGTTACGCCGGAGGCGCGTTCAAGACGGGTCACGATGCTCGGAGAGGCTGCGGCGACGAGAGGAGCCATGCCCGACACAGTATCCAACCGTGCTGCCGGGCCAGGGACGGGCGCCGGCACATTACGCCGCTCGATAGACATATCGCATCACATTCTGGAATTGCTGCGCTGCACAAATCGGGATGCTGACCGCATCCATCTGAACGTCACACCGCTGCCTCTCCGACGCGGTCGGAAACGGGCCGAACCTCGGTCGCAGCACGTTGCAGATGGCGTGCGGGACCCTCGACATCTTCAGCCTGCACCACGCCCTCGGGCACAAGAAACGGCGCGCATCGATAGACCGCCACGGTTACAGGCCCCTCACCGTGCCGCGCCAACAAGGCGGCTCGGAGCGCCGGCCATTCTCCGAATCGCTGGGCATGAGGGAACATGGTCTTGAGCTCGTGTTCCTCAAGGCCCGGCGATAACACCATCAGCTGATGCTGCTTCTGGCGAAGAAGTTTCACAATCGTCCTGAGTTTTTCGAGGGGGCGATCCAGATCAGCCAGGCGAAAATGCTGCAGCCGCCTCGCCACGCGGGACCAGAGCGGACTGTCCACGGGAAACAATTCATGCGTGCCTAATCCGAGCGGGCAAGCCGCAATCACCACGCGGGATGCCGTCGGGCCCGCACATTCGATGGGCCACATGCCGCGATCCTGAGCAAACTGCCAACTGGTGTCGAACGGATACATATCCGCGACGACGATGTCCGCTCCGGTCACCACCGGCACGGCATACATGCCCTGTGCCTCTCTTACGCCGGCCTCATGCGCCTTAACCAGATCTCCTGCGAACAGGCCGCTGATCTCGCGGCGGTGATTGAGCGTGACATTGGCAATGAAGTCGAGCCCGGCCTTTCTGGCGACCGCGATCATGTCCTGCCGCAGCTCCGTATGGATCGATCCGCCGCGTTCGCGCGAGCCGCGCAGGTAGTCGTGCATCATCCTGGTGGTCTCCACACCGCAGACGGCGGGCAGCACGATTTTGGCGCCGCCTGAAAACCCGGCGATGGGATGGGGATAAATGCACCCCACCCCGATCTTCAGATCACACTCCATGACCGTCCGATTGATCCGGATCGGCAATCCGGCAGGGGACTTCCCCAAATCCACCAGATCGCCCCGGCTGTCGTGGGCCATCACTCGTACGGCCGGTGAAAGTTTCGCGCCGACCTTCTTCGCCCTGTCTTGCGCCGAAGCAGGCGGATGAGTGCCGCCCGCCAACAGAACGGTAATGGCCTCCTCGCGCAAGCCTCCTTGAGTGATTTCTTCAATCAGCGATGGAAGCAGATCGGCCGCGGGGGTCGGCCGCGTGAGATCATCGACGAGGATAACGGCTTTCGTTTTTCCCTTGGCAAGGTTGCGGAGCGGCGGGGAGCCGATGGGCCGGATCAACTGCTCTCTCATCGCTTCGGCACTCAATGCCGGTGAGTCCCTGGGCCCCACTTCCACGATCTTCCACGCCGACGGGAAAGTGATCGATAACGGTTCATCACCGAACCAGGCCTTGGTGCGCAACTCAATCGGACTCATGCTTCCCCAATTTGCTCCTGCGAGTGGATGCTCTGTGTACGACAGTTGGAATCGCATCGCCTGCGATCAGCCTTCCTCCCAACATTTCCCAAAGAAACCCTGCGGCCTGACACTTCTCGCCAAGCCAGAAGAGACAGAAATGCCGCGTCGAATGAAACTGCCCCCAGGCAAACGGCCCCACCAATTTTTCCCACACCGCCCTGAGCCAGCGCGGATCGGCCTTCTTTCCAGCCTCTCCCCACAGGAGGCTGTCTTGCGGCACAATGCCGCTCGGATCGGCCTGCATCGCTCGAAACAGCACCGCGATTCCTACGCCGCGATGGAAGGAATGCCGGAAGTGTTGTAGCGCAGTCGCCCGGCGCAAGTGGGTCACCGGATTCGGGACAAACACCATCTTGGCGCCCCGCTTGCGTAAGCGCCAGATCAATTCCCAGTCTTCACCGGCTCGGGTAAAGAGAGGATTGAAAACATAGCCATCCTGTTGCGCGCAGGCGATCAGCCAATCCCGTACAAAGATGATGTTTCCGCTATTGCCCACCAAGCCTCCCTGATCGATCTGCTCGACCGTCGGAAGCACGGTGCGACGACGAATGGCGTCCAACAGCGGGTCTGTTTCTTGGAAGGTTCCGCCGGCGGCGGCCGCATCGTGACGATCCAGCGCGCCTACCAGGCGTTCGAGCCAATCCGGTGGCGGAATTCCGTCATCGTCGGCGAACGCGATCAGATCGCCCTTGGCCCGCGCGATCCCTTCATTCCTGCCCCAGGCTATGCCGCGTCGCTCACGGTCGAGCACGACAATGACTTCGTCCGGCTGCCGCGTTTGCTTCGCGAGAGCGTCCTGGCACAGTGCCAGCGTGTCTCGCCCCAAAGTGGGAATGATGACTGACACGATATGTCGATCGATCGGCGTCATGTCACTCGAATTCCTAATTCCATGCCAAGGCCCTGAGCCGCAATAACAGCGGCCTCACCAGATCCAACACCGTCTCGCCCGCACGGCGAAAGGTGCCGGGCAGACTTTGCACCAGTGATTCCAGTTCGGCCAGCTGTACGATTCCGAGGCCGAACACAGTCACCCAATAGAGCAGCCCCCCGCTAACCAGGCCTACCAACAAGGACAGCATCGGAGAGGACACGAGCGCGGAAAAGCCGGCCACCATGAGCCCCGTCACGATCAGGAGCGCCGCGAATCGCCACAGCGCAAAGCCGTGAAAGATACTTACTCTGCGTCGCCTCAAGATCCAGGCATACCCGCCCGCAACCACCGCAAAAGAGAGGGACGTCGCGCCGGCCGCGCCCGCCGCGCCACCGGCGGGAATCAGGATCGCGCAAAGCCCGACATCCACCAGCACCGTCACCAGCATGACCCGGATCAGGGACAGTCCCTCGCCGCCCGCCTGAATCACCGGCCACAGCACGCGGGCCAAGGCATAACAACATGCGCCGGGAACCAAGAGCCGCAGCGCCAGGGCAGCCTCATAAAACTGCGGCCCGAAATAGACCGCGATAATCCGGTCGCCCAAGACGAACACCAGGATGAGCAGAAACACTGTGCCCAGCATGACGTATCGGACCAGCCGGCTCACCAGGTTCGTCACATCCTTCACTCGTCCTTCGGCCCACATCCTCGACGTGGCTTGCAACATCACCCCTTCGACCGCAATGGGAATAAACCAGACGAATTGCGACCATTGCACCGCCGCAGCATAGAGGCCCGCCTGGGCCTCACCCGCCAAGTGGCGAACCAAAATCATATCGAGCGAGCAGAGCGCCATGTTGAGCACAGAAAAGACCATCGCCGACAACCCGAATCTCAGCATCGCTTCCGTCGAGAACGACGGCGCCTCCTCCGATGCCGGAGCACCGAGTTCCTTGAGGGCCGATATCACCGCCCGCAGGCAGGCAGCTGCCACACAGACATCCGCAACCAGCAGTCCCGCAAACACTCCCACCACCCCCATGCCTGTCACGGCCGCGATGATGCCGAAGGCCCCGGCTATCAAGACCCCGATGATGCCCGGCACCGCCGCGCGGTCCTCATGCTGAAGTCCGTGCAACACGCCCCGTGCATAAAACCAGACTTGATCGAACACCAAGACGCCCGCCACGGCCAATGCGATCGGGACCGCCGCCGTGCCCGGCGAAGCCGTGCTCCAGATGAGCAGTCCCACCGCGATGGCGACATATCCCACTCCGGCGCCGTTGATGAGGGCGCCGGACCGCGCCACCGCCCGGCACCAGGCCGCATCCTCCGGCCGCTCCGCAATACGCTTGATCATGGTCTGCATCATGCCGACGTTGGCAATTTGCGAGGCGAGCAAAAGCACGGCCAGGTAATAGGCGTACTGACCATACCCTTCGATGCCAAGGAATCGCGCGAGAACAGGCAAGACGACGGCCGATGTCGCCAATTTGGCCATCGACCATCCACCGACGGAAACAATCCCTTTCGAAACCGCTTTTGCCGACATGACACCTCAGCCCCGGCATCTGCTGTGCTGAAATTCGTGCGCGCCGTCCTGGCAGGCGCTTATGCCGCAAAGCGTGCGTATTGCGCTTGATGGGCGGCCAGGGCTCGGGAGGTTTCGTACGTGTCACGCACGTATTGATAGGCCGCGCGGCCCTTTTCCAGCGGCGCCTCGGCAAGTAGCCCGCGAACGGCGGACGCGTAATCATCATCCTGCACCTGTCTGCCGAAGCGACTGGCGAACTGGTCCGGATCAACCCGGCTGATGATCGGGCATCCGTAGGCCGCAGCTTCCAGGAAGGTCAGCGGAAGGCCTTCGCGTACCGCCGTGCTGACAAAGATCCAGGTATCCGAGAGCAGCTGGTGCATCCGTTCCGGTTCACGGAATCGATTGATCAGTCCCGGCATTTCGAGATTGGGTACCCCTCGAAACTTGCGTCGCAAGTCGGCGTCAAAGCCGGTCTCCGCGGAGGCGCTTCCCTTCCCTACCGCGACAAATCGATAGTCGGGAAACTGCGCGGCCAATTCCAGAAACAACCAGGGGCGTTTGCGCTTGTCCCAACGGGCGACAAAGGTGATCGTCGGCCGCTCGCTTTTTCGAGGGACCGCTGCGGGCACGTCAATGAGATTGGGCAGCATCGTCGGTAACTGCGCGAGCCCGTACAGACGTTTGACCTTCTCCTTGAGAAAATGCGCGGGGCAATAGACCGCATCGGCCCGCCGCACCGCCTGCCTGACCAGGAACCCGGATTCGGTCAGATAGTTCAACGGCGTCAGCAAGCGACGCATCGGGGTGGCATACAGAAACTCGACCCACCAGTCGCTGAGTTCACGCGGATCCCGGCTCGTCACGAGATGCGCGCGGCGTGGGTGGATGCGTTGCGCCAGGTAGGTCAGGACCGTCGGATCTTGAGAGTGAAAGATATCTGCGCCCGATGCGCGAATGAGACGGCAGGCCTCCACGACGTTTCGCGGCGAGAAACTCCGGATCTCGACCCCGCCGATGGTCTCAATCGGCTGCTGGCCCTGGCGCCCGGGCACGATCACGCTGACCGGATGCCCGGCATGCACCAGACTTTCGGCCAGCTTGCGCGACATGCTGCCGAAGCCCCCATAAATTCCCCAGTCGAAATACTGGCTGGTCAAAATACAGACATGAGGCAGTTTCCTCATCGCCGCGCTTCCCTGGTCAATTCGCGCGCCATGGCGTTCGCGCCGCGAGGTTCCCTGGCCCCGATTTCACTCGACGGAGCAGCAACTCCGGCGCACAGATCAAGGTATCGGGCCGCCAGGGCCCGCCAGCCGAACGCGAGCGCCCGGCGGCGGCTTTCTTCTCCCATCCGCCTTCGCTGCTCGTCCGAGATCAACAAACGGCGCAACGCCTCTGCGAGAGCCGGCACGTCTGCCCAGGGCACGATGTCCCCGTTGTGTCCCTGCGTCACCAGTTCGGCGGTGCCGCCCGTATCCGTCACAATGACCGGCAACCCGGAGGCCATCGCTTCCAGAAGGGCGATGGACATGCCTTCGTGCTGAGACGGCAACACGAAGAGGTCGGCCTCGTGATAGACCTCCGGCATCTGTTCGCGCGGCACAAATCCCCGGAACGTGACCGCATCGGCCACCTTCAAATCAGCGGCGAGCGCGCGCAATTGCGGCTCGGCATCGCCGGTGCCGACAAAGATCAGCGCGGTCGGTTCGGCGCAGACGGCGCGCAATCGGGCGAAGGCCTGCAACAGATAGTGTTGTCCTTTGCGCTCGATCAGGCGGGCGACGCAGATCAGGGTCAAGGGCCGTGAAGAAGCACCTTGGCGCGGGGCGAACGAAGTGGTATCGACCCCGTTGGGGATCGTGACCAGATCCAGATCCGGCATCGTTCGATGGGCCAATGCCACCTGTTCGGCGCTGATGGCGGTCACCACTCCCGCCTCGCGCCAGATCCGCGTGATGAGGGGCGTGAGCACCGGGTACAGGTAGTTGTATCGCGCCTCGAATCCCGGCACATCCGGCCCCTGCAAGGAGAGCACGTAGGGCAGTCCATGCGTGATCCGCAGCAGGTAACTGATCGCGCCGGCCGGTACGCCGGCGAAGGCGAAACTCACATCGTAACGGTGCTCGGAGGCCAACTGCCGGGCGAGACGCAGGCCCCGCCAGCTATATCGCAGCAACTCACGATTCGTGGCATGGTGGATGTTGCGATTCTCGACCGGCACTTTGTAGAGCGTGATGCGCTCGGCAAACCGTTCCGTTTCGTACTGCGCCTTGGTCCGCGAGGACGTCACGAGGTCGACAGTGACATCGGGCCGCAAGGCCATCTCTTCCAGCAGATGCAGGTTGACGACCCCGGTGCCGCCGCCGAGGGGAGGGAACTCGTTATCGAACATGAGAATGCGAATGGGGTTATCTCCTGGTCACGCGGCGGGCGACGTACAATGGCCGGCGTTTGACTTCATCGGAAATTCGGCCGATGTACTCACCAATGACGCCGATCGTCATCAGCTGAATCCCGGCGAGGAAGAAAATCGAGACGACCAGCGTCGTGAACCCGGCCACGCCGGTCCCGATGGTGATTTTCTTGATGAGGTAAAACAAGGCCACGAGAAACGACAGCAGCGAGACGGTGAAGCCCAGCAGCGTAATGATCCGCAACGGCATGTGACTGAATGAAACCAGTCCGTCGAGCGCCAGATACAGCAGTTTTCGAAATGTGTACTTGGGAGTCCCCGCATGGCGAGCCTGGCGCTCATACGTCACGCCGATTTGCTTGAAGCCCACCCAGCTGCGGATGCCCCTGACGAATCGATTCCGCTCAGGCATGCGGACGAGCAGATCCACCACTTTGCGGTCCATGACGCAAAAGTCTCCGGCATCCAATGGGATCTCGATATTGGCGACCCGCTGAAGCAATCGGTAGAACCCGGCATAGGCCAACCGCTTTCCCCACCACTCCTTCCGCTCGGTCCGCACGGCGTAGACCACTTCCCACCCTTCATGCCACTTGGCCAAAAAGGTATGCAGCACTTCGGGAGGATCCTGCAGATCGGCATCCATAATGCAGACGGCGCGGCCGCGGCTCTGTTCGAGACCGGCGCTGATGGCAACTTGATGGCCAAAGTTCCTCGCAAACTCCACAATGACGATCCGTTGATCATCAGCCTCCATCCTTCGCAAGATCTCCGGACTCTGGTCCTGGCTGCCGTCGTCCACCAGAATGATTTCATACGACATGCCCAGATTGACCAGCGCCCTGGTCAACCGGCTGTATAAGGTGGCGAGGTTCTCCGCCTCATTGAATACCGGAATGATCACGGACAGCTCAGGGCACCCGGTTAAGGGCGCCGCTTGCCCCATCATGGTTGCAGCGCTGGTCCGGGTCAGCGCACCTGTCTCACCATCGGAAGTTGGTTCAAGCGCGGACGCCACGGCGCGACAAAATCGCAAGGCCTCGGCCGGGTCTTCCAGGGGCGGCAGGATCCGGTCTACCCGCTCCACACTGCCGACAGTCTGTCGCTCCGGCACAACCGGAGGAACTTGGGGCACCGGCTTGTAGGGTTGGGGCATGGTATTCCCGTACGATGTCAGGCCTACGATTTTCCATAGCCGCGCGTCGGGCGGCACCAGGAATCTCCAACCACCTAAGTGTAGCAAGAGAATCGTTTTCATCCAGTTCAGACCGGCAGGCGCACACAAGGGTTTCGATCTGGATAGACGTTGCCAGGTAACAAGGCGAGTGTAGGAAAACAGAGAGGTCGTCGCGGAACTGAACGACCGCCGGAGGACAGGTCAGGAGACAGGAACTGGAGGCTTTTCGCCCTTGGTGAGCATGGCCAGACAGGCTAACCCGATGGCAATCCAGACGAATTCCCGAAAGCGTCGCAGCAACGCGAAGGTGATGCCGGTCACCTCACCATAGCCGAATGCCGAGACCAGGAACAGGTTGCCGGCATCCTGCGCGCCCAGGCTGCCGGGAATAAAGAAAGTCCCTCCCTTGATAAAAACCGAGAGCGCCCCGATGGCGATAGCCGGCAGCACGGCGATGGACTGCCCCATGCAGAGAACCATCACGTAGACCTCCAATGCTTCGGCCAGCCACCCCAGCAGAAACAATCCCGTCGAGAGGAGAAACGCCTGTCGCTGGTGGGAATAAAATCCCGCAATCGTGCGATCCAACTCGCGCAACTGCTGCTCGCGCGATTCCAAAAATTGGATGCGCAGACCGATACGCCGCAGCATGTGTAGCATCCACGAAAACATGCCATGCCGTTGAACGATGACAAAGGCGCCGACGCCGAACAGCAGGAGGCCCACACTGACCAAGCCGGCGGTGATCGTCTGTCCGGCCGATCCTTCGGCCCCCAGTAACCAAAATCCCAGTCCGATGCCTCCCAGGATGAATAGGATTTGTGCAACGGTCATGGTGGTCTTGGCCGTCACCACCGACGCGAGCCCTTCCACGAGGGGCACGCCTTCTCGATTGAGGAGATAGGCCTTCAGCGGTTCGCCGCCGACGTAGGCCGTGGGCGTGGTCATGTTGACGACTTCGCCCGCCGTACGAATGGCCAGGATACGCCAGAACGGGAGACCATGGGCCCGAGTGCCGAGCGTCACCCGCCAGCCATAGGCTTCAAGCACATACATGAGGAGCGAGGGAAGAAGAATGAGCACCATGGCGGCGGGACCCAGTTGGATCACCGCATCGTAAATTCGCCCGATGCCGATGTGCCAGACCAGTGCCGAGAGTGTCAGCGCCCCGAGGACAAAAAGGGCCGCCTTAAGCACGGGCCCGCGCCGAAGGTCGAATCACCCACACCATCATCAGCCAGAAGACGGTTGAGCCGAGCGCGGCCATCCACAGAAACCAGTCCAATTTATCCAGAATGGCGAACAGAACGACCACCACGGAGAAATCGCGACTCGCCACATTCTTCAAAATGAAATCCGACCAGGCCGCCTGCTTCGGCGTATTCCAACCCCGCGTCGCACCGATTTTTTGGGCCTTCGTGACCAGCCAGAACGCCATGGCATTGCCGAACACGGCCGCGCCGCCCAGCGCCAAGGGGATCCAGGCTCCGGCCGTACCGGCCTGGCGAACATAGGCCCCGCAGGCAATCCCGGCAAAGATGGCGATATGCACCACGTTGTCCATGGCGATATCCAACCAGGCGCCGAAGGGGGATTCGGTAAAGGTGAGGCGCGCCACCTCACCATCGCAACAATCGATAATCGCGGCCAGTTGAAATAACAGTGCCGCCACGATGCCTGCCGTGTAGGTGCCCAGACCGAATCCGACCGCCGCGAGCAGGCCGACGGCCGTCGCCACCATCGTGATGGTGTTTGGGGAACACTTCAGTTGGAGAAAGAGTCGCGTCAAGAGACGCGAAAAAGTCCGGTTGAAATACCGGTCGACGAAACCTTCGGCCTCGCCTTTCAGCGAACGGAACAGTGTCCGTTCCGCCTGGCCGGCACTCGCCTGATCCCACACGTCGCGGTACCACAGTCCGGCGTGGGACGCGGCGGCGACCACGCGCACCCGTCCTTCCATAGCCGCCCGTTCCAGCCAGCGGCGCATGGGGGTCATGCCTGGCGCGTCCGCACAGCCGCTCGTCGAACCCTCAGCCGCCCCGGTGGGGGGATTCAAAATACTGGCCGGCAACACGACGAGATCGGCCGCGACCCGATGCCCCTGCTGACCGGGCTGGTTGTGGAATGAAATCAGCCGGTCTTCCTGAAAGGCGACCACCGGATTCCGGCGACCGGAGGCCGGCTCGATCGGACCTGCTTCTCGGGTGACGACCAGCGCTTCGCCGTCGCGCACGGTCTGGCGCAAATGTTCGATCAAGCCCTTGGAAAACACCGCCTGAACGCCGGCCACGAGACAGAAGCCTCGGACTTCAGCGGCCAGGGATTCCCACGTGCGAGGATCGTCGAGCGGAAATTCCCGCACCGGCATCCACCGGACCGGAATCGTGACCCGCGCTCCCCGTGCCAGCGCCTGTTTGAGCAACTCTTCATCGGGACCGGCCAAGACGATCAATTGGCGAATGCCGCCTCGCTGCAAGGTGAGCACGGTGCGTTGAAAGAGGCTTAACCCTCCGATGTGGGTCAAGGGCCCGACTTCGGCCAACCCGCGGCCGGGGCGATCGCCGAACAGCCCGGCGCCGGGCAGAAGGATGGCCGTGCTCAGGCCCTGCAGTTCCGCGCCTCGTTGTAAGGTACTTTCACTCATTGGACCATCCGTCGTTCGTCTTTCGTAGTTCGTCTCTCGTCAGCAGAAAAAAAGCTATCGCGTGCAGTGTCCGGCAAGAAATCGAGCGTGGCCGCTTTCCTCTCAGCGATACGCGCTGAGCCCGGCGAGAGACACTTCACGATTCACGTGCTTTGCGAACTCGCACCTCGTTTACAGCCGCGGCAACACTTCCCGCTCTGCCTTCGTCACATCTTCAGGGAAGTCGATTTCGGTCCAGGGCAGGCCCCCGATTTTCTCATGCCCAACCTTCACGTCACGGAAATACTGCAACAATCCGTCTTCGTATTCCATGTCCCAGCGGTTCTGGTCGATGTACCCCTTGAGGGAGGCGATCACCTGCGGCGTATCCGCCCGGCGCACCCGGAGGAACCCGACTCCTTCGCCGGCGAGATCATACCGGTCGGGCATCTTCTTGCTCAGGGCAATGACGCGATCGCCCTGTACGACGACCATGCATTCTTCGCCCGTCTGCTTCACCGTGTCGTCCATCAGCAGGCAGTTTTCATAGGGCGACGCCGCCAGACGTCGAAGGATTTCCCGATGAAATAAGACGTCCGCATCCATGATGACCACATCGTCCGTCAGCGCCTGCCTGGCGATCCATAACGATGAGATGCTGCCGCGATGAAACTCCTCGTTGACGAGATACGCGATATCCACGCCATGGCAGTGCGAACCGGCGGCGGCTCTGATCATCTCCTGCTTGTACCCGACCACAATGGTGGCATGCCTGATCCTGACCGACGCCAGGGATTCGAGATAGCGGGAGAGCAAGGTCTGCCCGCCGATCTCGATCAAACACTTCGGCTTGTGCTGGGTGACCTGCCAGAGGCGTTTGCCGACCCCTGCAGCAAGGATGATCGCCTTCATGCGCGCGCCGCCGCTCCGGCCAGGACTTCCTCAAAGGCGCCCAGAAATCCGTCGATCTGCGCATCGGCCAGGGCACCCATGTTGGCGATGCGGAATATTTTCGACTCCAGCTGGCCTTGACCGGCATAGATCACGTAGCCGCGGGCTTTGAGTTGATCGTGCAGGGTCGTATACGTGAGGCCGGCGGGCAGATGAAAGGCCGTAATCGTATTCGATTGCAGATCCGCCGGGAGATAGGGCTGCACGCCCATCGCGGCCATCCGTTCGCGAATTCTGGATGCGATCCGCCGGTAACGCTGAAAGCGGCGCGTCAGCCCTTCTTCGAGCAACTCGTCCAAGGCCTCCTCAAACGCGTAGTACACCTGCACAGCTGGCGTGAAGGGCACGATGCCCCGTCCCTGATCATCGACATAATGGGTCAAGGTCAGATACCAGGACCGCTTCGGATACTTGCGCATCTGGTCCAGGAACCCTTTGCGCAACAGCACAAACGACACGCCGGGGAACCCCTGGATACATTTGCCCGCCGTTCCCGCCACCATATAAATGTGCGACCCGGCGATGTCGATCGGTTCGCCCCCCAGACCACTCACGGAATCGAGGACAAACACCCGATTGAGACTGTCGACGACCTCGGCAATCTCTTTCACGGGATTGATCAAGCCGGTGGTCGTCTCGTGATGCACCATCGACACCGCATGCACCTCGGGATGCTGGCGCAGGGCCAACCGCAGCCGTTCGGGATCAGGCCTGACGTGCCATTCCGATTTGAGTTCGGACACACCCAGCCGCTGCAAGCCGATCATATTCGAGAGGCGTTCGCCGTACACCCCGTTATTCAGCACCAGCATGCGCTTGCCCAGCGGCAGGCAGGACATGACGGCGGATTCCACGGCCGCCGTCCCCGACCCGGTCAGGATGACGGCCACATACTCGGACTCTGCGCCGGGCACAAAGGCAGTCAGCAATTTCTGCTGGATGCGCTGCAGCATGTCGAAAAACTCGGATTCCCGATGGCAGATGTCCGGACGCAACAAGGCCTGCCGCACCCGCTCGCTCACATTCACCGGACCTGGATTCAGAAGTATCATGGTTATGCCTCAGGCTGTTGATCGAGATGGTATGGGACAGGCTCGCCGGCGCATGCAGACGCCGCAGCTACTCGATGGCGTTCATGAAACGCGCGGTGATCGCCGGCGGCTCCAGCGCAATCCGCCCGGCGTCTTCGACAAACTCGTTCACCTTGACCAGTAACATGGCCGGCCCGTCGCGTTTCAACATGTCTTTGAATTCATACACGAGGTCTTCACGATCCAAAACCCGTTCGACCGCAACATAGCCGGCCGCCTTCGCCACCTTTTCCAACTGAACGACGTTGGAGATCGTCGGCTGATTGCCCGTCGAGCCATAGACCTCATTGTCGAAGACGACATGGATAAAATTCTTCGGCCGCAACGCCCCCACGGTGGCGAGCGTGCCCATGCCCATGAGGACATTGCCGTCTCCGTCGAACACAACGACTTTCTTGGACGGTTTGGAGAGCGCCACGCCCAGGCCGATGGCGGCGGCATTCCCCATTGAGCCGATCATATAAAAATGCGTCGGCCGGTCGGCAAGCTTCTGGGCTTCCCGCGAAGGAAATCCGTTGCAGATGATGACCGGCTGATCTGTCAGCAATTCGAGCAACGCCGCCATCGCCTGCGCCCGGCTCTGCATGGTTCCTTCTTCTGGTCTCACAGCATCAACTTCCTCATCTGTCCCCGCACCTTGCAGGAACCATCTCACGCTTCACGAGATACGCTCCACGGGGTCCTATGGGTGCAACCCCTTAATGACGCCCTTCTTGATGAGTAGCGCGACAGGAATCCGCTGCTTCGTAAAGGTCTGGCCCGCCCACCGCAGGTCGTCCGCCACCGTCTGCTCCGACAAGGTCCGGTGAGGAATTCTTACGGTATCGAGCAACTGCGGCATCGTCTCGCCCATCACAAGATGTTCCGGCGCGTCTTTTCCGTCACAGCCCCGCCAAGATATCAGCAAGAGGCAGGGCTGCCGGTAGATCATATTCAACGAGAGCAAGGTGTTTAAGGACGTACCGAGTCCGGAGTTCTGCATCAACACGGCAGGGATTTTCCCGGCCATAAAGGCGCCGGCCGCCATGGCGACGGCTTCATCCTCCCGCACGGCGGACGTGTAGAGCTTGCGCGTGAGCAATTCTTCAATGATGCCGCCCAGCAAAGAATCGGGCACGCCGGTGAAGAAGTTGACGCCCAGATTTTCGAGCGCCTGCACGAACACATCACTCTCGACCATGAACGACGCTCTCCTGCCATCCGACGAACCACCGGACAAGAGGCGCATTATAGCCAAGGGGTCTTCCATTCACAACAACGCGGGCCAGGGAGTTGCCGTCGCGTGAACGGCCATGGTAGCGTGCCGATCAGCCAGGATTATTCATGACGGTTTGTCGGAACAGCGGATCGGCGAGTGCAGCAGACGCGTTCATGAATAATGCGGGCGAGACCCGTTGAAAGCCATGCTCAACGCCGGTTCAACATGCTCGCTGCGCCGCATGCTGCGGCGCGTCTCCTGTGCCGCCGCGCTGCTGCTCCTCGCAGCCGGGCCCGTTGCCGCCATCACCATGACCGATGATCCGCGCGGGTATCACGGTTGGTCCTGGGGCGTTCCCCTCGCCGATATCCCCGACCTCATGGTCATGCGCGAAAACACGCATACCACCGACTATGAATTTCGCGATCACCCGCCGGTCTATGCCGGGATCCCGGTCGAAAGCCTGCATCTCTCGACTGTCGACGCGCAGTTTGCGCGCGTCACCATCCGGTACCGCGGGGCGCAGGCTCACAAGCAGATGCTGCAACATCTCGAGCAGACCTATGGGGCGATTGAAAAGCTGCCCGGCCAAATGATGCGAGGGCTGAACCAGCAATATACCTGGCGTGGATCGGAGACTGAAATCACCTTGACCTACGAGGCCAACCGGGATCGAGGCTTTGTGTTTATCGAAAGCCGCAACCTGGCGCCGCGGTTTCAAGATCGTATGTCGGATACGGCGGAATAGTTATGCTACGAGGGCAGACCTTCCTTCATCAACGCCGCTGGCTGTGCATCCTCGCCATCGGCATGGCGCTGCTGTCTTCGATCACCCCTGCGCTGGCCGTCCCCATGCAAAACGACCCGAACGGGTTTGAAGGGATTCCCTGGGGAGCGGCCTTTACCGAATCGGAGCAGTTCGTAAAGGTGGAAGACGCGGGCCGGGTCCAGACCTATGAACTCGTCTCCACACCCCGGTCATTAGGACCGGCGACCGTCGAGTCGATGAAGTTCAGCACGATCGAAGGCAAGTTCGCCCGCGTCATGGTCCGGTACAGCGGCAAGGAGACCCACGACCGCCTGCTGACCTTCCTGCAGAAGCAATTCGGCCCGATCGATCAGACGCCAGGCCAGATGGCCGGCGGGGCAGTCAAGTTTTTCAACTGGCAGGGCCCCGACAGCGCGATCATCCTTCGTTACGACCTCCGGACCAGCCAGGGCGTGGTGTTCTTCGAAAGCGAAGCGTTCCGCGTGAAGCTGAACGAAGGCAACCAGCCTTCCGCCCCCTAACCAGGCCCTCATCCTCTGCACTCTCTTCCATGGGCCGGGCCGCTGGGATGGAATGTGCGCGATTCTTGTCATGCTTCGTTCCTGCGTGATACCTTGAATGGTGAGTAACCACTCACTCACTGGACGAATGATGACATGAAAGCCGCAACCGCCAACTCCCGCCATGCCGGTCAAGATCGCCAGGCCAGCCTGATTTCTTCCGCCGCGAACCTGTTCGCCGCCAAAGGCTTCAAGGGCACTACCACCAAAGAGATCGCCAAGGCCGCCGGGGTGAGCGAAGCCCTGGTATTCAAGTATTTTCCGACCAAACGAGCCCTGTACACCGCCATCCTGGCCGAGAAGGCACCCTTAAGCGAGCTGCTGAACGCGGTGGAAGACTGCGCGCGCAAACGCGACGACCATCGGGTCTTCACGCTGATTGCCGGCTATCGCATCCGCCCGGGCGCCGATCCCACGATGTTACGCCTGCTGCTCTTCAGCGCGCTGGAAGGCCATGAGCTGGCCGACATGTTTTTCGGGAAGCAGCACCGGGTGTTCTACGACTACTTAGCCGGATACATCCGGACCAGGATCGATGAGGGCGCGTTTCGTCCGATCGATCCGTTGCTGGCGGCGCGCGCCTTCATCGGCATGGTGGTCCACCACCGGCTGCTGCACGAAATTTTCGACGTGCCCCTGCACTGCCCGCACAAAGAGATTGTCTCGACCTATGTGGGACTCTTTGTGAAAGGCCTCCAGCCTTCCTCCACCGATAAGAAGCGAGGCCTGACTCGTGTCCGGTAATCCGATCAGACGCCATCCGATCGTCACCCTGGGGCTCATCCTGTTCGTCGCCGTGGCGGCCTTGGTCGTCTTCCGGCTCACCAGCGGCGCCAAGACCGACCCTCGCAAGAACCGGATCCTCACCGTGGGCACGATGGCGCCCATCAGACAGGATCTCGACGTGCGGCTGACCTATACCGCCGACTTGATTCCAAACCAGCTCGTCAACGTCTTTTCCCGCGTGGACGGTTACATCGCCAAAATCTATGTGGATAAGGGCGACCTGGTGAAGGCCAATCAGTTGCTGGTCGAGATCGACCATACCGACTACATCCATGCCGTCAATCAGGCCAAGGCCAATCTCCTCTCGGCCAAGGCAAAGGTCGTCCAGCAGGATGCCGCGGTCCGTAACGCCACCCTCACGCTCGACCGCATGCAAGCGCTGATCAAAGACCAGTTCGTCTCCCAGCAAGACTTGGACACAGCGCTCGTCAACCGCGATGCCGCCGTCGCGCTAGAGGATTCACTGCGCGCCCAGGTCCAACAGATGACCGTGGCCCTGGCCCAGGCCGAAACCAACCTGGCCTACTCGTACATCCGCGCGCCGTTTGCCGGGTACATCGCCGAGCGCAACCTCGACCCCGGAGCATACGTGAGCGGCACGACCGCCAGTACCTCCACCGTCTCGCGTGGCATCTTGAGCGTGCATGACGTTGAAACCGTCCGCACGTTGATCGAGGTCGTGGAGAAGGATGTGCCCCTGGTGCAGATCGGGCAACGTGCCGACGTGCGCGCTGAAGCCTATCCGAACGAGGTGTTCGAAGGCCGCGTTACGCGTATCGTGCAGGCGTTGAACCGCGCCACCCGCACGATGACCGTGGAGGTCGATCTGCCGAACAAAGACCACCGCCTCAAAGGCGGCATGTTCGCCCGCGTCGAAGTCCTGGTCGGAACACATCCTCAGGCGATTCAGATCCCGCTGGACGCGGTGAGCCGGCTCGAAGAGTCGCAGTATGTCTATGTCGTCAAAGACGGGAAGGCGCACCAGGTTCCGGTCGAACTCGGCGCTCGCGCCGACAATCGGGTGGAAGTGGTGAAAGGCCTCGCCGGCGACGAGCAACTGATCGTCTCCGGCAAAGACCTGGTGAGTGAAGGTGTTCCCGTGCAGGTTCAGCCGCTGGATGCCGTGAAACACGAGTCGTAACAGGTTACACGTGAAAAGCCCTCCAACGTCGGCGGTAAACTCACATCGTTTCACATCTCACGGTTCACGTCTCGCGTCCCCAATATGTGGCTGACACTCCTCGCGCTCCGCAATCGCATCGGCATCCTCATGCTGTCGCTCGCCATGGTGATCCTGGGGGCCACGTCCCTGGAACGCCTCCCGGTCGATCTCTTTCCCAACATCCAGGTGCCGGTGGCCTTCGTCGGAGTCATCTACAAGGGCGCGCCGCCGCTCGACATCGAGCAGAGCGTGGTCTATCCCATCGAGAAGGCCGTCAGCTCCGCCTCCAATGTCGAACATGTGGAATCGTTCGCCAAGCAAGGCATCGGCGCGGTGCAGATCTGGTTCAACTGGGGCGCGGATATCAATGTCGGCCAAATGGAGGTGATGCAGCGCATCACCCAGATTTTAAACAGCCTGCCGCCCGGCATTCTGCAGCCCTTCATCGTCAAGTTCGACGTGTCCAATATCCCGGTCGCGTTCGTGACCGCTTCCGGCGGGGACCTGGACGAACGGGCGCTCTACGACCTGGCGTACAACACCATCGCCCCCCAGATCGAGCAAATCGCCAATGTCGCCGCCGCCACGGTCGAGGGCGGGAAGGTGCGGCAGATCAATATCAATCTTGACCCGGCCTTGCTGCAGGCGCGGGGCCTCTCGATCCTCGATGTGGTCAAGGCGGTGAAGGCCTCCAACCTGATCCTGCCGTCGGGCGACATCAAGGCGGGCAACCTCGACTATAACGTCTTCACCAACACCCAGTTCAAGACTGTGGAGCCGATCAACGACGTCGTCATCAAGATCGACGCGCGCGGCAATCCTGTGCGCGTGCGGGATGTCGGGGTGCTGAGCGACTCCTCGGACATTCAAACCAACGTCGTCCGCACGGACGGCAAACGATCCGTCTACCTCCGGGTCAACAAACAGCCGATCGCCAACACGGTGGAAGTCGTCGATGCCTTGCGCAAAGCCATTCCCAAAATGATCGGCATTCCCCCCGGCGTCCAGTTGGGCATTTCCTTCGATCAATCGGTCTACATCCGGCAATCCATCAAGAATCTCATCGAGCAGGCGTTGCACGGATCGTTGCTCGCCGCGGCGGTGATTTTGCTGTTCTTGCGCAACCTCACCAGCACCTTGATCATCTCCGTGGCCATTCCGCTGTCGATTCTGGTCACCTTCATCGTCCTCTATTTCACCAACCAGACGCTGAATGTCTTTACGATGGGCGGCCTGGCGCTGGGGATCGGGCGGCTGGTGGACGACTCGATCGTCGAACTCGAAAACATTCAACGCCACCTGAATGTCGACCGGAACCGCTGGGATGCCATCGTCAACGCCGCACGCGAGGTCGCCATGCCGATCTTCGCCTCCACGGTCACGACCGTCGTCGTCTTTCTCCCCATGTTCTTTATCGTCGGCATCGCGCGGCTCCTGCTCATTCCGCTGACGCTCACGATCGCCATCGCCCTGTTCACCTCGTTTTTCGTCTCACGGACCGTCACCCCGGCGCTCTGTTACCGATTTTTGAAGTCCGAAGAAGAGGCGCACCGCTCCCTCCCGTCCTGGTTCGTGAACATCATGCAATGGAGCCAGCGCCGCTACGAAGCCCTCGATGAAGGATATGAACGCAGCCTGCGCTGGGTGCTGGCCCACCGCCGCACGTTATTGGTGGCCGTGGTCGCGCTGTTTGTGAGTTCCCTCGCCCTCTTGCCTTTTATCGGGACTGAATTTCTGCCCGTGTCGGACGAAAGCCAGTTCCGCATCGTCTTGCGAGCGCCGGTCGGGCAGCGGGTGGAAAAAACCGTGGACCAGGTCGCCGAAGTCGAGCGCCTGCTGCGGGAAAAGATTCCACCGGATGAACTGGAAGCGATTGCTTCCAGTACCGGCGTGCTGGCGCAGGGACGCTCCTCCCTGTTCAATCCCAACACGGGACCGCATACCTCGGTCATTTCCGTGTATTTGGCCTCTCCCGATAAACGGCGGCGCAACCAGGTCGAGATCATGAATGCCGTCCGTCCTTCCATCTTGAAACTCTTTCCCGGCGTGGCGATGTTCTTCGATCCGGGCGGCCTGGTCAAACGCGTCACCAGCTTCGGCTCGCAAAAATCCATCGACGTGGAAATTTACGGGTATGACTTCGAGAAGGCCCGCGCCGTCATTCAACTGGTGCAAGAGATCATGCACAAGATTCCCGGGATGGCCGACATCGAAGTCAGCCGGGAGGAGAACTATCCCGAGGTGAACGTGGTGGTGGATCGAGAAAAGGCGGCGCTGCTCGGCATCAGCGAAACGGATGTCGCGAACGCCGTGCTGTTTTCCTTAAACGGCAACGGCCAAACCGACCCCATCATTTACACCGACCCTCAGAACGGGAACGAATACTACATCAGCGCCTGGCTCGCCGAGGAACATCGCAAGGATTTGACGGCCATCGAGCATGTGCTGCTCACGACGAAGAACGGCGAGCCCGTGCTGCTGAAAAACCTGGCCACGCTGAAACTGAACGCCGGGCCGGTGAAGATCGAGCGGAAGTACTTCCAGCGCGTCGTCCACATCACCGCCAACCCCGTCGGCCGCGATCTCGGCGCGATCGCCCAGGATCTGGAAACGGCCTTCGCCCAACTCCAATTGCCGACAGGCTTCAGCATCCGGCTCGCGGGTCAAATTCAGCAACAGCGCGAGACGTTCGAGGGCCTCATGTATGCCAGCGCCCTCGCCTTGATCTTGGTGTATATGGTGATGGCGGCACAGTTTAAATCGCTGATCGATCCGTTCATCATCATGTTTTCGGTGCCCATGGGCATTCCCGGCGTGATCGTGATTCTCTACCTGACGAACACCACGATCTCGACTTCGTCCTTGATGGGCATCATCATGATGCTGGGTATTGTGGTCTCAAACGGCGTCTTGCTGGTGGACTATACCAATGTGCTGCGGCGCCGCGGTCTGGACCTCTCCGCCGCCGTCGTCACGGCCTCGCGCACCAGGCTCCGGCCGATTTTAATGACCTCGCTTGCCACGGTCGTTGGTCTGATTCCGATGGCTCTCGGACTAGGAACCGGCAGCGAAACCAATGCGCCATTGGCCCGCGCCGTGGTGGGAGGCCTTACCGTCTCGACGATCCTCACCTTATTTTTGGTCCCGACGGTCTACACGATGCTGGAAGAACGGTTCCCGCGACGCGCCGATCAACTGGGCGACACACCAGCGGAAGCTGAATTGGTTGGACAACAGGCTTGACGGCGTTGCTGAGAGTCTGTCTGAATCATCCTTCGCGGCGAGGCAAAGGAACTTTTGATAGAGGCAGGCCGCAGTTGTGAAAAAGACCGGAAGCGTATTCGCCGGAATACGTTGAGGATTGTTTTGTGTCGAGAACGACGCAGATGCCCGCTTGCATCAACATCAATCGCAGGATGCGCAAAAAGGCCGTCCCGCAAGGCCGCAGGAAGCACGGTGACTGAGGCGTACCCGCTGGGTACGTCGCAGGGAGACGTGCGACCGAGAACGCCGCTGGCGGACTTTTTCCGCATCCTGCTAGGGGCGGAGGCTGGGAAAGAGAGCAGCCAATTGCATCGCCAGCCCCATGTCCCCGCTGATGCGAAGGCGGCCGGTCATGGCGATCATGGTACCGCTGAGCTGGCCGTTCAACACCCGTAGACAATCCTCACCCGACATCGCCAGCGTGACATGCGGGTCAGGATGCACCCCTTCGGTGACGAGGCAAGCGCCGTCCTTGATCTGCAGTTGGTACTGTCCCCCGTCGGCTCCGTTCAAATCGAACTGGTAGACCACTTCCAGCCCTTCGGCCGCCTCAGGATCCAATTTGTCTGCGAGCGTGGAGAAAAACTCGCGGACCGTGGTGGGTGGTGATGGTGTCATGGCTTGGGGCCCCGGCAGAAGCATAGACCCCGCCGGGGCCAAGTTCCAGGAGGGAATGATCTAGTATCGCAACATGGCCCGGTGGCTCGAACGACGGGCGCCGAAGAAGGCTTTGGAGAACTCTTCCACGACGGCCGGCTCATATCCCTTGCAACTGAAGATGTCGAGATAGGCGCTGTTGGTGTCGTTGGCGAAGTGCCCGCTGATCAAGGACGTTTCGATCAACTGCACCATGCTGTAGCCCGCCACCCGCCCTTCGCCGAAATTGACGATCTGGCAGGAGCCATAGCGCTTCATCTCGATCAGCTCGCAGAGCTGCACAACGTACGCTTCGATTTGTTTGGCATCGCGGATGCGGTCAGGAATGCAATCGTGGAGGTCAACGGAGGTGCAAATGCCCCAGGCTTTGCCGGGTCCGACGGAGTCCGGATGGACCGCGGAGTCAGCAACCCTGGCTGAAGATGATGAGATGTCGTCTGAAGTGGCACCTTCGGCGTTGTGCATATGCGATACGACCTTTCTGTTGGGGATGGTGGGAGTGGGAACACATGTTTGCAATATACTCAACGATTGAAACCCTGTAAATATTTATCTCCGAAATATCTCGTGCAGTGGCGCGCATTGACAAACTCGCGACCCCTTAGCGAGAATGCGCGCCATGACTGAACCATCGACATCGCCGTCCAACCCCTCGACCCCCACCGCCGATTTACCCGAACGGCTCTGCACCTGGTGTAAGGTGGCCATGACCAAGCGGCTGGTCGCCGGGGGGCAGTTCATTCACTACACCTGCCCCAAGTGCGTCTTCCAGCACACGACGAAGCGAACGTCCCAGCCGCAGTAAGTCGCACGGAGCCTGACGACTGAGATCTACCCGCAGCGTATGTCGCAGGGAGGCCGCGACCGAGAACGATGCTGGCGGCCGCTTTCATCGCTCCGACCAGCAGGCCGATCAAAGCGGTCGTCCAGCAAGGCCGCAGGAAGCCTGTCGACTGAGGAGGTACACACCAAACCTCGTTCGGCCCGTTCGTCGCGTCAGATATTCCTGGCGAACGGATAAACCCCACCAGTAGTCCCGCTCAGCGCTCATACGTCGCAGGGAGACGGGCGACCGAGCGCGCCGCCGGCGGCCGCTTTCAGCGCTTCAACCAGCAGGCCGATCAAAGCGGTCGTCCAGCAAGGCCGCAGGGAGCCGGACGACTGAGGCGTACCCTCGCGGTACGGCGCAGGGAGGCCGGCGACCGAGAACGATGCTGGCGGCCGCTTTCATCGGCCTGCTACTCGTCGTAATATTTTTCGCGATAGATCGGACACAATCCCTTGGCATTGATCCGGGCCGTCACATCCGTGATCATCGCGCTCCCCCCGCAGAGATACACCGCAAGGTTGGCCACGGATTGGACCTGCTCATCGAGCAGCGCCGTCACCCGCCCGGTCACTCCCTGCCAGCCCGGCTCCGGCCTGGACAACGTCGTCACCACGGTAAATCGGGAATATGCCGCGGCCAGTGTCGCCAGTTCATCCTGCCAATAGAGATCCCGCTGGCTGCGCAGTCCCCAGAACAGCGTGACCGGTCGGTCCGGCTGCCGGTGCAATTGCGCCAGAATCATGCTGCGCATCGGCGCGATGCCCGTTCCCGTGGCGACGAACAAGAGTTCTCTGTCCCCGTCGTCCCGTAGATAAAACGCCCCCGCAGGTCCCTTGAACGAGGTCCGCTCCCCTTCGCGCAGGCTAAACAGGTAGCTCGACCCGGGCCCACCCTGGACGAGATTGAGAACGAGCAGAATTCGATCGTCCTGCCTCGGCGGTGATGCGATGGAATAGGGCCTCGTGACCGGGCGAGGTTGCCCCTCCTTCGGCACCTCGAAGGAGACAAACTGGCCGGCCTTGAAGGTGATCGTCAGTGGATCCAGCAGGCGCAGCTCAATCTCCCGCACGTCATGCGTCAGATCCTGAATCCGGCATACTTCAGCCCTGTAAGTGTTCACGACGTTCGCCGTGAAGCCAAGAGGGGGGAGTGGAAAACCCGGCTACCCTCGCCCGGAAGGCAGCAAAAGGTGAGTCTCATAACTCATGATACCAAGAAAGGCGGCGAGGCCGAGATAGTACAGGCCATAGCTGACTCTGGTTGAGAGCGGCACTTCGTAGTAGCGCTCGGGGAGGCCCGGCGGCCCGCCACGGAAGGTGGACATCACATGCGGAAGCGCCAGCAGTGCGATCAAGAGCAACATGGGACTCTGGTTCATGATGAACAAACCGATCAGGATCGGCACGCCCAGCCACCAGACCTTCGGCGAAATGATGGCGGTGATCCGGCCACCGTCCAGCGGAGAGAGCGGAATGAGATTAAACAGGTTGATCATGAACCCGGCGTAAGCCAAGGCCAGCAGCAATTGACTCTGAGTATATTCAGCGGCGTAGTAACAGGCCATGGCCGCCACCGTGCCGGCAACCGGTCCGGCAATCCCCACGTAGGCCTCGGTTTCCACGTCCATCGGCTGCTCTTTGAGCTGAATCCAGGCCCCCACGAAGGGAATGAAGGTCGGGGCTCCGACGTTGAGATTGCGCTGTTTAGCCGCGGTGTAATGGCCAAGCTCGTGAAACAGAATCAGGAGCACGAATCCCACCGAGTACCACCAGCCGAAGATAAAGCTATAGGCGACCATCGACAGCAGCATGGTCCCGCCGGTGAGCGCGATCTTGCCAAACTTGAGGCCGCCGAGGAGCAGCAGGAGAATCTTCACGAGGGCACTCCGCCGCCGCCCGGCTGCTCAGCCTGCGGTTTCTTCTTGAGGTATTTGGCCGTTAATCCGCCGAGCGCAATCACCAACAGCATCAACAGCTTCTTGCCGGCCAACACCAAGGGAATAATGAAGGCCCAGAGCTTCGCCAGCAAGCCGGACTTGACGGCTGCGCCGGCAATGAGCGCCGAGAGACCGACCGCCGCCACCTTGTCAGTCGTGCTGTTAAAGTCGGTGTACCGTTTGCCTTCGACGAACTCCACGTTGGCCAGCAACTGGTTGACGTGCGGCTTCAGCACCGGGAGCTGCTCGAGCGACCCGACCATGTTCATGCTGAGATACCCCTGCCGCCCTAGAGCCAACGTGTTGTAATTGACCCCCACCTCCGAATCCCGTTCCTGCGCCGAGATCGCCCACACCACCTTGTTCGCCGCCTTGTCGTAATGCGGCTTCTCTTCCCACCCCCGAATGATCAACGGTGGAAACCCTTGAGCCTGGCGGTTCTGGTTGTCTTCTTCCGTGCCTTCTTTGATGGACGTCATCAGCGCATCGGCGTCCCAATTCGCTGCCTCGTCGTCCTTCACGTAACCCGCATCGATATAGCGTACGACCATGAACCACTGTTCGCCTTCGCCGGTCGCCGTAATCAGCCCCAGCTCGGACCCGGAGGGGAAGTTTCCCATTCTCTTCAACAGCGCTTGGGTCTCTTGCGCACCAAGGAACTGATAGCCTGGTGGCAATTTCAGTATTGCCTGATCGCCCAGCTTGGCTTCGGTCGGGCCCGCGATCCAGGGAAGGGCCGGAGGTTTCGGCTCGTCAGCCCGTGTCGGCAGGGGCCAAGCGCACACCGCCACGGCAGCAAAGACCAGCAGCCGAATTGTATATCTCATAACCGTATCTCCCTGGCATTGCCTGCGGTCTGGTTTATCGTCACGACTCTATCAACTTCTCATCATCGGCATGGGTACCGACCAACAACCACTTGATAGGCACTCGATAGCCACCCGCCCTCTCGCCTGACAGCGCGTGCTTCCGCCGGCGCCACGCACCGGCTAGTACACCATCGTCGTTAACGACAGCGGCCCGACTGCCGACTTGTTTAGCACCTTGACCGCGACCCGGCCGATGACACGCCCGTCTTCCGCTTCCACATCCACGCGCCAATCGCCCGGATCGAGGCCTTCCTTGAAGGTGTAGGCGCGATACCCGCCCGCCCGCCCGCCGGAAATTTTCAGCGGAATGCGGTCCGCATCGGCATAAGGGTGATCGGAATCGGGTCGGTAATACCAGTGATGATAGATGGTGGTCTTAAGCGCCACCGGCGCGAACACCGCCGTGAAACAATAGACCGGATCATCGGCCGGGATCACAGTGTCCGAGGTTTTCCAGACCTCATACCAGGATTTTTCAAAGCTCAATTCATACCGATCCTCGGAGCGCTTCACCTCATGATACATCCCTCCGTGCTTCAAGGAGAGCGGCACGGGGGGAATCCAGTTCATGAAGTAGAAGCCGACCAGCAGCCCGATGAGACCCAGCGCCGGCGCGCCGGCCCACATCGCCTCGCGCGTCGTGCGGGCGGCATTGTTCCAGTAGATCAACTGTACGACGCGCAGGATGACCAGCACAGTCAGCATGGCGCCGGCCAAAAAGATCGCCGCATTCATCCATCCGGTCATGACGGGCAGAAAAAACGTGAAAAACGCGAAGCACACCAGGGCGTAGAGGCTGACCAGCAACTGCACATTCGACAGGCGACTACGGAGGAATTCATTCGCCACAAGGAACGCCACCAGGACGCAGAAGAACACGGCCGTCCCGGCGAACGTCGCGCTTCGGGAATAAAAAATCGTATAGGCGCTGAACAGGCTGCCCAGCAGAAACTGGATCGCCATCGGCGCATAGGGTTTGGCCTGCACGACCCATTTCATGAAGAACGGCGCCTTGGGCGGAAGATCGTCGACCGTGGTCTCTTGTGTTCCCAATCGCCCGGTCAGCACGATGAGAAAACCCAGCAGGGTCAGATAGGCGAGCAGCAATAAATTATCCCGAAGACGGTCGATTCGTGTCAGCACCAGGGTGTCGTACGTCACGCCGCTGAAGAAAAACAGGGGCGGCAGGTAGGGCTTGCCCAGGACCGATTGGAAACGTTGCAATGAGACCATGCGCTAGATTTCAGGAGATGCGGGTGAATGTCAAACGAAGAGCGGATTCGAGGCCGAATCGAAACGCCGCGGCTTTGCCCAAGCGAGGCCGCAGCGGAGAAGGAACCGGAGGCGTACCCTCTGGGTACGTTGAGGATTCGTTCGACGTGAGAACGAAGCTGGGGGCCCTGTTCGGCTGCCGATCCAATTACAGGATGCTCAAAATGGTTTCCGGCAAGGCCGCAGCGAGGTCCACGGCGCGAAGAGTAATGAGCGCCATTTTTGTGGACGCCGGCGAGACGGTGAGCCGGCCGTGTCCGACAGGGCAAGACGAGCCCTGGAACGACGCGAGAACGTCGCACACGAACGGGGCGCCCAGATCCGGCAGCTCAACAGGGCAGTCCAGCAAGGCCGCAGCGGAGAAAGAACCGGAGGCGTACCCTCTGGGTACGTTGAGGATTCTTTCGACGTGAGAACGCCGCTGGGGGCCCTGTTCAGCTGCCGGACTACATGAAGGGGGGGAGTGGTGCATACACCACCCCCATCCCCAGCAACCGTTCCAGCCACCCGGCCATATGCTCCTCGGCTAAGGGCGCGCGATTGAGCCGGGCCTCTAGTTGAAACCCTGCGGCGGTCCCGACAATCCCGATGATAGCCGAGGCATCCTCCCCTTCGGGCATCAAATCTTGAGTCTGGAACTCGCACAGGGTGCTATAGAGCCGGCCCTGGGGCTCTATGGTCGCCAACACTTCCGGCAATTCCCCCAAGGCACAATGCACAGAGCAGCGGTAAACCGACCGGGCGCCGGGCTGCACCCCCGCAAAGGCGTCCAGGGCCGGCTCGGAAAACCCGGTGAGGTAGGCTCGCACCGAGGCCGGCTGCGGCGCGAAGGTGGCGGCCAGTTTGCTTGCCGGCACGAGGAACTCATAGGCGTCCAGCGTGTTGTATTCGAATTGGCAGGGGCCGAACGCGTCCGGCCAGGAGCAGAAAAACGGCGTCGCCGGATCGGCCGGCGTGAGCACCAGGTTTCCCTTGTCGACCGACGTTTCTACCGGCAAGTCCAGCAGGGCGATCGCGTCGAGAAATATCGCCCGCCGCTCATCCACCCACTCGGCCCGCCGCGCATCTTCGCGTGTTTCTCCCGGCGTCACCACGTCCCGAGTCTGCAGTCGTACCCGGATAAAGGCATGGTTATGGCGAAACCCCAGCCAGAACATGGCGGTGGGATCATGAAATCGCAAGCCGGGTTTGGTGCGCCAGGGATGACTGATCGAGCAGTAGGTGCCCACATCCTGAAAGCGCTGATACACCGTGTGGTAGCCGCCCGCCAGCAGAAAAAAATCGCCTCGCCAGGCGTCGCGGATGTGGAGGAGCGTGACGTCTTCCGTGGCCCAATGGTCGAGCTGATCGAAGGCCTCCGGGGACTCGACGGCCCAATCCTCCACGTAGCAGATCACATCCTTGGCTGGATGGGCCGGTTTGAGCCCCAAGGCTCCCAGGCGCTCGCCGACCGCCAGGATCTCCTGAAAGGTCAGCCGGCCGGCGGTTTCCCAGCGGCGTTCACGCACAACGCTCCTCCGCGGTCCCCGCGCCGTGGTTGAACCGACGGCCCCTCACTTGGCCGACTTCAGCGCGCGGCCCTCGATTTTCGTATCGGCGATAAACCGCTCGATCCCGTCCTGTAACAGACCGGACATGAGGGTCTCGACATCGTCACTGGTAAACCAGAACACGAGCTTGCTCTGCTCACCCTGCAAATTGCGCTGCGTGCTGCTGTCGTCCGCCATATTCTTGGCGCGAATCACCAGGCGACTTTCGCCCGTCAATTTCGTATTAAACACCCGGCTCTTGGCGTTGGCATAAAAGTCCAGAATGTCTCCACCAATGACGATGTCGGCGCCCGACACCCCGACGCCCGACTGCACCACACGCGCATCCCAGCCGCGGCGGTTCCAGCCCCGCCACCGCAAGGCTTCGGCCAGAGCTTCGGCGATCGTGACTCCCGGCGAGCCTCCGCTGACATTGAATGTGGTGACCCCGCCGCCCAGATGGGTGCGTTGGCCGATTTTGGTCTTGTCCGCGCGACGATCTTCAAACGGCTCGATGACGATTTTCAGCGGCGCCGGTTGGCCGCTCTGCACAAACGGTTGCTGCGGCTGCACATTCAGCGACACCATTTCCCCGGTTCCCGCACAGCCCCAGAGCAGCGCCAACCCCAGCGCAACACAGACCTGACCCGCAATTCGACATCCCTGTGCAATCACACATGCCTCCCTGTCAGTATGTGGCCTTACTAAAACGCGCCCAGTCTACCCAACTCGCAGCCGGATGACAAACGGGAAGAACGAGGCGGACCGAAGATTCTGAGCTGATGGCTGATGGCGACGGCAGGCATGACAACACTCCGGGCAGGGCGGGCTGCACAAGCCAGATCAGGGAGTCAGGAGCGGTAAGAGGCTGCGGAAGGTTTCACGGCCGATCTCCGGGAGGCGGCCCTCTCGCAAGGCCGGCGAATCGAGCGGCACAAACCGAGCGATCTTGAACCAGGCCCGCCCGGACAAGACGGCGGCGAGTTGCGCCTTCCGGTCATGCGTAATCGGCAAGGTGTACCCCTCCCCCTGCTTCCATTCCCACAACGTGGGCGCCAGGGAAAGCTCCAGACCGTGACCGGCCAACTGATGGAACCGGTCAAAGAAGTTCTTCTTGCAGTGTTTCACCTGACCGCCTTCGAGAATTATGGCAAACACCAGATGGTGCCCCCACCAGCACAAGGAACGAAAGGTGAACTTATCGTCGCCGAGAAAGTGTTTGGGATAGTCCAGGTATTGGTACGGGCAGTCCTCCAGCCGCTCTCCTTTCACGGCTTGCTGCTTGCCCGGATCAAACCCGGGCGGGAGCAACAACGTGGCCCCTGCGAGATCCTCCCGCAACCCGGCCTGAAGAGTCGCCAAGAGCGCCTGCACCTTTTGAATAGTCCGCTCCTTTGAACGGAACAGATCCCTGTCGGCAACCAACGCAAGCTCGGCGGGCGTCAAAGATCGTTCATCCAACGGGAGAGACATTTCGGCTCATCGATTGAAGAACCATGATGTTGAGAGGGCTGATTCAGCGGTCGACTACACGGATGGCACATGAACATTTTCTCGTCGGATTCTCAAACTGGCCGACCGGCAAGGCTGCAGACGATGACAAGACCGGAGGCGTACCAGTCTCACCCACCCACCCCAGCTGCCGGGACAGCTCCAGCTCCGAGGGTACGTTGAGGGCGCACGGCGCGATGAATAAAGAGCGCCACGTTTGTGCGCGCCGCCGAGTGGTGAGGCGGCAGGTTCTGTCGAGACGAGAACGCTGCTGGCGGACTTTTTCAGCATCCGACTAGGACTTCTGGTGGGATTCGAACGCCGACACCTGCATATCGAATACCCGGCGGCATTCGCCGCAGCGCAGGCCAACCTGGTCGCGGATCACATCCAACTCCCTGATGGTCACGGAAACGGGATGGGCGCGCAGGCAGTCCTCCAGCAATTCTCTCGCCGTCGGCACAGGTTCGGGACTCTCGACCTCACCGCCGACCGGGACGGCGGCAACCCGGCCCCTCACTTGCACGGCCGTCATGAGATGCATCATGCGGCAGGAGGTGCAGGCAACGACCAGCCGTCCGTCGCCGTCGAGACGCTTCAGCGACAGACACAAGGGATGCACGGCGAAACATTGTTGCACGAAGGCGCCGCTTTGAAATCGCTGTGCCATAGTTACCTAACGAAGGTTGAGGGAAGCCGCTGTTGGATGTGTCTTCAAAACATGATCGACAGGATGTTCAAAATGACTGTCAGCGAGGCCGCAGCGATGCGAACAGGCGAAGCGTACTGTTCAGTACGTTGAGCCTCTTCGCGACGCGAGAACAAAGCTGGCGGTCTTTTTCAACATCCTGTCACAGCTTGGTCAACCCCAACATCATGAGTACACCGAGCGCATAGGGAATCATACAGGAATACAGCACCGCATTGAATGCGCGATCCGGTGAGTTCGACTCGATGGTGCGATCCTTGTAAATGAATTCATAGGCGAGAATGAGCAGGGTGAGAGTCAACACGAAGACCCGGCTCGTGCGAGGCCAGGTGTAATGGCCGCTCACGATGAAATTGGCCGTAAAGAACCCGCTGGATACGAAGAGCAGCGGCGCGAGCGCATAGCGAAGGGTGTGAGAAAAGAACACGTGCCAGGCCGGCCTGGTCGAACGCTGCTGGGGGTCTAATAAGACGGTCATGACCCGACTGGAACGGGTTGGCTCGACGGAGACGAAGGGGTTTGCTTGGCCTGCTCTGCGGCGGCTTTGCACGTTTTGCACATACGCGGGCGTTGCTTGAGGAAACTGAATTTCCCGCTCGCCAGGCAACTGTAATGGACGAATTCATCGCAGGCGGCGCAACGCGACCATCCTCCGCGAAGCATCGTCTTGTCGCGATAGAGGCCCTGGTTGCATACCTTGCAGTTCCGGGGCTCGATCCCCAGCAGCATCGGCTCCCAGTCCCCGCCGCCATTGCGCAGAATATTCATGGAGCGGGAGTATAACGAAGGGGGTGAAGGAAAAACAAGGAGGGAGGGGGAGGGAGGGGCCCACCCGGCGCCCCTTCTTGCGCGCAGAACGCGCACAATAAGAATGTGCTCGTCCCATGCGCGCAGTGAAGGAGCACCGGGTGAACCCCTCTGGGTGTAAACCAAGCAAATCGTTGGACGCGCGCAGTTGGGGAACCCCCAGACCGCCCTCCTACAAGGAAAGATGTACGCAGAGCGCGCGATCGGAATGTGCTCGCAACGAAGGGTGGCCGGGCGAGTCTCTATTGCCCCAGAGGAAACAGGCGAGCCGAATGGTGGACGGTGAGGATATGCGCTTGCTGGCCTAGAAGGCGATAGACAATGCGATACGAGCCCTGCATGACTTCGCGAATCTGTGGATCAGCAAGCTCGGGGACGATCCGCCCTGATTCGGGAAATAGGGTCAAGCGGTCCACGGCAGCAACAAGGCGCTGCGCCACCAACTGGGCCGCGTGAGGGGAATCTCGAGCAATGAATTGTTTGATGGCTTGAACGTCAGCGATAGCCCGGCGAGTCCAGACGAGCGTCATCCGAGCAGTTGACGGATAGCGTCCTGGTGGGGGACAGTCTCGCCGGCATTCGACTGGCGGAGGCCTTCCTCTACCTTAGAGAGGAAACACAGCCGTTCGATCGCATCTTCCAACGTGGCATCGTCGGGCAGCCGCTCGACTGCCTGAAGAATCTTCTGCTTAGCGGATTGAGCACTCAAAGTCGACATCCCTTCGTATGCTGGCACTCTAAGCCACTTGGAACATGCGGTCAACCAGTAAACAGAGACTCGACAATCAGTCAGTCGCCAAGTTACCTGCCCGTAGCTCCGCTTTTCCCGTCAAGTCGCGGGAGGATGGGAAGTGGGGCCCACCCGGCGCCCCTTCTCGCAGACCGCGCACGATCAGAATGTGCTCGGCCCATGCGCGCAGTAAAGGGCCACCGGGTCAGTCTTTCTGGGAAATGGTGCAGACCCTGAAATGCAGCGGAACGGGACGGAGAGGGAAGGAGGGCCGCCACGATCCCTTCGCCTACCGGCTGGACCTTTGCCTCGCTTTCTGCTTAACTCAGCGGCATTTCTCTCCCAGAGGGCGCGCATGCCGAAAGCGAAGAAAACCGCATCACCGAAAACTCACCAACAGACCGCGCCCTACAAACATCCCGAAGTGAAAAGCCTCTTGCGGCCGGAGGTCGGCACGCAGGCGCAGTTCAAGAAGAAAAAGCCACCGAAGACCTATCGGTACGATTCGTCGCTCTCACCGACGCTCGATTGGGAGGCGAAGAATCCGGCGCGCGAACAAGGCGAACGCCTGATCAAACAGATGCTCGACGCCAAGAGTTTGGAAGAAGCCAAAGCTGCCGCGTCGAAGCTCAAGAGTCTCAGTCAGCCGTTTTTGAATTGGGCCGGGAAAGCCGAGCGGCTGTCCTTCGATGTGCCGACCTTGCCGTTGTTTATCCACGAGCGCTTGTCCACCAAAGCCATCATCGAGACGCTCGCCGGGCACAAGCGCGACCAGCAACAATCCATGTTCGAGCTGTTCGGCGATCCGCAACGGTCCATTACCGATCAGGTGTTGAAAGCCTACGAGTATCAGGACAACTGGACGAACCGGATGGTCCTGGGCGATTCGCTCGTCGTGATGAACTCGCTGCTCCATTACGAAGGCTTGGGCGGGCAGGTGCAGATGATCTACATGGACCCGCCCTACGGGGTGAAGTTCGGCAGCAACTTCCAGCCCTTCGTCCGCAAGCGCGACGTGTCCCACAACGACGATGAGGATATGACGCGCGAACCCGAAATGGTCCAGGCCTATCGGGATACCTGGGAACTGGGTCTGCATTCCTACCTGACCTATCTCCGGGACCGGCTGCTGCTGGCCCGCGATCTCCTAACGCCGAGCGGCAGCATTTTCGTCCAGATCAGCGATGAGAACCTGCATCATGTGCGGGAAGTGATGGATGAGGTTCTTGGCTCTGAAAACTTCTGTGCGGTCATAGCAGTCAAGAAAACTACCGGAGCGGGTAGCCCAGCCATCGGTACAGAAGTCACTCCAGCAGTAACCGACTACTTAATCTGGTATTCCAAGGATCGAGCGAATGTAAATTATCAGCAACTCTACTTGTCTCGTGGGGGAGAAGGTTGGGTCAACTATGACTATGTGAAGCTCCCTGACGGGGCCCATCGCCGGATGACCTCTGAGGAACGTGATGATTGGAGTACGCTGGAGAACGGATCGACTGTTTATAGACGAGATAATTTGACTTCTACGTCAGCAGTTGGCGAAGCAGCCAAGCCATATGAGTTTAAGGGGAAACTTTATTCTCCAGGGAGAGGAGGATGGAAAACATCACGCGAGGGGCTAGATCGCCTTGCGGCATTTCATAGGCTCGAAGCATACGGCAATACCCTGGCATATCGCCGCTATGCGACGGATTTCCCCTTTTCCCGTCTATCGAATCTTTGGGACGATACTGTTACAGGAGGCTATGCTGAACAGCGATTCTACGTCGTTCAGACGAACTCCAAGGTTATCCAGCGCTGCCTCCTTATGACCACTGACCCCGGTGATCTCGTGCTCGATCCGACATGCGGCAGCGGGACGACCGCCTATGTCGCCGAACAATGGGGCCGCCGCTGGATTACTTGTGACACGAGCCGTGTACCGCTCGCGCTGGCGAGGCAACGACTGCTGACCGCTACCTTTCCTTGGTATGAGTTGAAAGATCAACATCGCGGTCCCGCCGGCGGCTTCGTCTACAAGCGCAAGCAGAACAAGAAGGGCGAAGAAGTCGGCGGCATTGTCCCGCACATCACGCTCAAATCCATCGCCAACAACGAGCCGGCGGCGGAGGAAGTCTTGGTAGATCGGCCGGAGACGAAAAGCGGCATCACCCGCGTGACCGGCCCCTTCTGTGTGGAAGCGACGATTCCCACGCCAGTCGATTGGGAAGGCGACGGCATCGAAGATTCCGGCACGGTCTCGGCGGAAGACTATGGTTCGTTCGTGGACCGGATGCTGGAGGTACTGCGGAAAAGTCCCTTGCTGCGGCTCGAAGGAAACAAGACCGTCACGCTGAAAAACGTTCGGCCACCCGCCAAGACGCTCTCGCTCTCGGCCGAAGCGCTGATTGCCAACGGGCAAGACAAGCCTGTCGCCTTGGTCTTCGGGCCCGAAAACGGCGCGATCAGCGAGAAGCTGGTTTATGAGGCTGCGCGCGAGGCGCACGCCAAGAGCTATACGCACCTCTATGTCATCGGCTTTGCCATTCAGCCCAACGCGCGCACACTCATCGACAAGTGTGCCGACGTCATGGATGTGCCGGCTACTTACGTCCAAGCGACGCCGGACCTCATGATGGGCGACCTGCTCAAGAACATGCGGTCGAGCCAGATTTTCAGCGTGTGCGGCCAGCCGGAAATCAGCGTGACACGTGAAAAGGGGAATGTGAAGGGGGAGACGCTCTACCAGGTTGAACTTCTGGGACTCGATGTCTTCGATCCGGTCACGATGGAGGTCGGCCATCAGAACGGCAACGACGTGCCGGCTTGGTTCCTCGACACGGACTACAACGACCTCTGTTTCCATGTCTCGCAGGCCTTCTTCCCACGCACCGGCGCCTGGGACAGTCTCAAGAAGGCGCTCAAGGGCGAATATGAGGCAAGCGTCTGGGATCATCTGGCTGGGGCGGTCAGTGCGCCATTCGCGCCGGGCGAGCATAAGCAGATTGCGGTCAAAGTGATCGACGACCGCGGCAATGAACTGTTGGTGGTGAAGAAGCTGGGGGCACTTTAAGAGGTGACGGCTTAGTCGGCGGCGAGAGATGTATAATGCCCACCATCAGTGAGTTCTTCGGCATCGTGATTCGCATGTACTATCAGGACCACGCTCCCGCTCACTTCCACGCCTATTATGGGGAGCACAACGCCGTCGTCGAGATCGAAACGCTGCAGGTGCGGGAGGGACGGTTGCCCCGACGGGCGTTGAGCCTCGTGGTCGAATGGGCGATTGAGCATCGCGAAGAACTTCTTGAGGACTGGCGGTTGGCTCAGGCGCACCAGCCGCTGCGTCGCGTGGCGCCATTGGAGTAGAACCATGAGCAAAGTCGTGAGCGTGACGGTGCTGGACGATTATCGATTGAACGTGGTCTTCGACGACGGCCTGCGCGGCATCGTGAGTCTCCAGGATGAACTGTACGGCCCTGTGTTTGAACCGTTGAAGGATGCCTCTTACTTCAGACAGGTTCAAGTGGATGAGTTCGGGGCCATCTGCTGGCCGAACGGCGCCGATCTGGCTCCGGACGCCCTGCATGCCGAATTGCTGGCGCGAAACCAAGTTGCCTGAGTGTTCGTCTCTCATGAGCGCGTACGAAGTTCCTCAGCCCATCCTGAATAGTCCCTTCGAAGAACCCAAAGAACATTGGCACATCGTCGAGGGCGACAGTCCCGAATGCCGGCCCGGTCGGCGCCCGGCGATGTACTTCTATCGTGATCCGAAGGCCACTCCTCAGAAAGAGGCGGGAAGCGCGGTCGGGACGGCCATTGAACTGACGCTGGTCAATCGCATACGTGATCAGGTGAAGAAGTGGCGGACTGACGGCTATCCGGGCGCGACCCGCACCACGCTTGAACTGCTGCAGTGGTGGCGGCGGGACGGACGGCATCAACGTCTGTTCTTCGCGCAACTGGAAGCGGCCGAGACGATCGTGTTCTTAAACGAAGCGCGGGCCGACTATCGTCAGGGCATCGAGATCCCTCAGGAAGACGTCAGCGAAGAGAAACAAGCGCAGGGGTTTTCGGCGTTCATGCGCTATGCCTGCAAGATGGCGACAGGATCAGGAAAAACCACCGTCATGGGCATGCTGGCGGCCTGGAGCATCCTGAACAAGGTCAACGACCGCGGCAATGCGCGGTTCTCCGATGTCGTGCTGATCGTCTGCCCGAACGTCACGATCAAGAGCCGCCTGGGAGAGATTAAGCCGGAGGAGGGAGAAGCGAGCCTCTACCGGACCCGCGATCTCGTCCCGCCGCATCTGATGCCCTCGCTGATGCAGGGGCGGGTGTTGGTCACCAATTGGCATGTCTTCGAGCCCCAAGCGGTTCAAGTGAGCGGCGCGGGAGTCAAGGTGGTGAAGGCGGGGGTGCCGAAACGCACTAGAGAAACCATCACGATCGGCGTTAAGACCACCACCGCCCGCGGCACGCGCTACCTGACAGTGGGCGATCTGGAGCGGCAAGTGGCGGCCGGCATGGTGACGGTGCTCGATGAAGAGCGGGACAAGGACGGGAACCTCAAAAAGGTCACGGTGGAATCCGTCCGTTATGTGGAAAGCGATACATCGCTGGTGAATCGCATCTTGGGTCGCGAGGTGGGTGGGAAGCAGAACATCTTGGTGATGAATGACGAAGCGCACCATGCGTATCGCATCAAACAGGAAGACAACGGCGATGAAGACGACGAGGAAGAAAACAGCGAGGAGTTTTACAAGGAAGCGACCGTCTGGGTCGATGGGCTCGACCGCATTCAGAAACTGCGGGGCATCAACTTCTGTGTGGATCTTTCCGCCACCCCATACTTTTTGGGTCGCGTCGGTCAGGAGACCAATCGTCCCTTCCCCTGGGTCGTAAGTGATTTCGGATTGATCGACGCGATTGAGTCGGGCCTGGTCAAGATTCCGCAGCTTGCCGTGCGCGATACCACGGGAAAGGAGATCCCGGGATATTTCAATATCTGGCATTGGATCTTGCCGCAGCTGACCCCGGCGGAACGAGGGGGGAAAAAAGCGAATCCCAAGCCCGAGGCCATTTTGAAATATGCTCATCATCCCATCGCCATGCTTGGGGCACTCTGGGAGCAAGAGACTGCCGCCTGGGCCACCAACCGGGATGATCCTCGGCGGCCTGTCTTCATCCTGGTCTGCAAGAACACCCAAATTGCCAAGGTACTGTACGAATGGTTGGCAGATGACCAGGCACCGACGGGCATTCCTCCGGTCAAAATCGAGGGCTTTCGGAATACGAACGGCGTCTTCAATACTATCCGGGTGGATTCGAAGGTCGTCCATGAATCGGACAGTGGTGAGGCGAAAAGCGACGAGGTCCGCTGGATGAGGCTGACGCTCGACACGATCGGGAAGACCGCATGGCCCACGGATCAGGTGGGCCGGCCGATTTTGCCGGAAGGATTCAAGGATTTGGCCGAGAAATTGGGCCGCGCAGACCATCCGCCGGGACGCGACGTGCGCTGCATCGTGAGCGTGGGCATGCTGACCGAAGGATGGGACTGCAATACGGTTACCCATATTATTGGTCTACGGCCCTTCATGTCACAGCTGCTCTGCGAGCAAGTAGTTGGGCGCGGCCTCAGGCGGATCAATTACGAAATCGGTCCGGACGGCAAGCTCACGGAGGAAGTCGCCAAGGTCTTCGGGGTGCCGTTCGAGGTGATTCCATTCAAGGCCAATCCGCAGGGACAGCCTCAGCCGCGTGTCCGACGACACCATGTACATGCCCTTCCGGAAAAGACGCAGTATGAAATCACGTTTCCCCGTGTCGAAGGGTATACGCAGGCGATCCGTAATCGCGTGACAGTGGGTTGGTCTGCCGTGCCGACGCTCGTGCTGGAGCCGGGCCGTATTCCGCCTGAAGTGGAAGTAAAAGCCCTGCATGTGAATAACAAAGGCCGGCTCTCCCTCAGCGGTCCTGGCCGTGCGGATGACATTACCCTAAGAGAATTCCGCGCCAAACGCCGTGTCCAGGAATTGGTGTACGATTTGGCCCGTACGCTCACGCGGGACTATGCAAGTCAAAAGCACTGCACTGTCCCGGCCCATGCGCTCTTTCCTCAGCTGAACGCAATCGTCCGCCGGTACTTGGAGCAACACGTCGAGGCCCGCCCGCCGGCCGATAAGAAGGATCTCTTTCTCGCTCCCTATTACGGGTGGGTTGTGGAACGCCTTTTGGAAGCCATCCGGCCGGACGTGGCCCAAGGCGAAGTACCGGAAGTCCCTCGATATGAAGCGAGCCGAGGGCCCGGTTCCACGGCCGACGTGGACTTCTGGACCAGCCGTGATGTGCGGGAAGTGACACGATGTCACCTGAACTACGTCGTCGCGGACACCAAACAGTGGGAGCAATCGGCCACGTACTACCTCGACAAACACGAGGCCGTCGATGCGTTCGTGAAGAATGCCGGCCTCGGCTTTGCGATCCCTTACCTCCACAATGGGCAGATGCACGATTACGTGCCGGATTTCATTGTGCGGCTGAAAACAGAGCCGGCGGCCCATCTCATTCTTGAAACTAAGGGGTATGACCCTCTTGAGGAGGTCAAACGAGCGGCGGCAGAAAGATGGGTAGCCGCGATCAATGCGGATGGACTTTACGGCCGGTGGGTGTATCGAGTGGTGAAGAAGATCTCAGACATCCCTGACTCCCTTGGACAGGCTGTTTCCACCTAGAATCCTCACGCCTTGCCCTTCGACTCAAATCCGATCCGGCGCTTGGGTTCGTCCGGCGAAGGCTGTAGTAGCGGCAGCAGCTTTTCATACACATCCATCAACGCCGAATCGTGCTCCAGCAAACTCCGATCTATTTCGGCCAGACGTTTCAAAATCCCCGCATTGGCCATGATACGCGCACGCATCTGTATAAATGCCCGCACGACAAAGACGCTCATGGATACAGCCTGTGGACTGTTCAAGACCGTGGCCGCCATAATCGCCCCGTGCTCGGTAAATGCGAGCGGTAGACTTTTGGAAAATCTCAGGTGGCGGAGGTGATCACAATTTGTGATCACCCCGGACTTCTCGACGACCGTGAGCCGGAACTGAAAATCCCTCGGAAACCGATCACTATTGCGCTTTACCGCTTGGTTCAGCGCTCGCGTCTCAACTCCATAGAGGCCGGCCAAATCCGTGTCGATCATCACCTTCTGGCCGCGAATCGTCAGAATCAGGGATTCAATGGGCTTAGCTCGCGTTACGAAATGTACCTCCCAACACAGGGCATATGACGGCACTCCCGTTCCGCTTCAAGCCAGGCGAGGCAATCAAGAACGTCATCGGGAAGCCCGGGCATGCTGCGCAATCTGTGCAGGTCACGTCTCTGCCGGTAACGACGCCACACAACCTCCTCGTCATTGAACCGACGGGCCAGTTCCTGAGGATCATTGGGTGAGTTCATAATCCTCTCCCATCAGCATATCGAGCAGATACGCATCGTCACGCCACAAAGATAGGTTCCATGTGAGCCAGAATATTTTTTCGTCGTATATAGTTCGGACTTTCCTCGATCACTCGTTTTTCGACCAAATCCACCGGACGTCCGATGAGCCCTTCGAGCTCCTGCTTGATCTCCAGCAACTGCTCGAATTTCCAGTCGGCCTGCGGAGCAAACGTGACCAACAGGTCCACATCGCTATCAGGCCTGAAATCCTCGCGCAATACGGAACCGAAGAGAGCCAAGTGGCTAATACGCCACTTCTCACAGAATGCAGCGATCGGCTGTTTCGGCACTTCGATACGAATCTCTTCACCCATGCAGCGCCTCTTGAGATTTTCCCCTTGAGGGATACCCTTTTCCATAGGGGAAATCAAAGGGAGCACCGGCCAACTGGCATGACAGGGGCGAAGCGGCGAGCGGACCTGTGTAGAGCCTCGCTGACGCGTGAGGCAGACATCCGACCGAGGCCAGAGCGCGGGAGGCAGATCGGACTCTCCCCACGTCTGATGTGGGGTTGGGGGAGCCGGAGCCAGAATTACGCCCACCACAGCAATGCGAGGCTGCGTCAGACCGTATCCGTCCGCGCGCCGCGCGCCGACACCCCCTCCAAGCTAACTCGCATTCAGACTCACGAGAGGAGCCGCACTGGTCTTCCACTGCGCGCATACGTTTCACCCACTGCTCTGCCGCGTCGAGACGCGCCATTGCCCAGGCGAGGGCCTTCTGAGGGCGGGCGTTCCGCGAGCACAGAAGACCGGTGCGACTCCTCTCAATTGACACCCCTTCAACCCTTTTGCTACTCTCCGCCGACCCCGTAGAACTCATCACGATACCCTGTATCTATCCATGAACATTAAGGACTATCTCGAACAGAACCGGCTGGCGGTCGACCGCTTTCTCGATGAAGTCAGCCCTTCTGCGACGATGCCGCCCACGACGCTCCACGAGAGCATGCGCTACAGTTTGATGGCAGGCGGCAAACGCGTGCGCCCCATTCTGACCATTGCCGCCGCCGAGGCCGTCGGCTCGACACACCCGGCCGGTTTGATGGCAGTCGCCTGCTCGCTGGAGTTCATCCATACCTATTCCCTGATTCACGATGACCTGCCCTCGATGGACAACGACGACTTTCGCCGGGGCAAGCCGACCAACCACAAGGTGTATGGCGACGCAATGGCGATCCTGGCCGGCGACGCACTATTGACCATGGCGTTTGACCTGATCAGCCGAGCTGATCTGATGAAGGGCTGCGAGCCCTCACGGCAGGTGCGTATCATCCAGGAGCTGGCCTTTGGATCCGGCAACATGGGGATGGTCGGCGGCCAGGTTTTCGACATTCAGGCCGAGAACAAAGACATCGATCTCCCAACCCTACAAAACATCCACAAGCACAAAACCGGCATGCTGATCCGCGCCGCCGTCCGCATGGGCGCCATCGCCGCCGGAGCGACGGATCGCCAGCTCGACGACATGACCAGCTATGCCGAGGACATTGGCCTGGCCTTCCAGATCGCCGACGACGTGCTGAACGTCACGGGCACACGCGAGGAACTCGGCAAGAATCCCAATACCGATGCGGAGCGCGGGAAGAAGACCTATCCGACGTTTTATGGAGTCGAAGGCGCGCGCAAGCTGGCGGACGACTGCGTGACCCGCGCGATCGGCAGGCTGAGCACGTTCGGCCCGCAGGCCGATCCGCTCCGCGAGATCGCCCGGTATATCACTTCCAGAAAAAACTAAAGAGCCGATAGCTGATAGCTTATGGCGGATGGTATGACAAATCTTCTTCCTGCTATACGCCATCGGCTATCCGCCATCAGCTCTCCGTTATGAAAGCGCTCGTCACCGGCGCAACCGGGTTTGTCGGCGGGGCCGTGGCCCGCGCGCTGGTCAAAGCCGGCGTGGAAGTCCGGACACTCTCGCGCAAGGGCGCCGATCTTCAGAATCTCACCGGGCTGCCGGTCGAACAGGTGCACGGAGACCTCCGCGATCGCGACTCCTTGCGCCACGCCCTCAGCGGTTGCCGGCAGCTGTATCACGTTGCGGCGCACTACGCCTTGTGGGCCAAAGATCCCTCCATCTTTTACGACATCAATGTCACCGGTACCAGAACACTCCTTGAGACCGCGCGCGAAGTCGGCATCGAGCGCATCGTCTATTGCAGCACCATCGGCGCGATCGGCTTGCCGCCGGGCGGTGGACCGGGCACGGAGAACACGCCGGTCTCGCTGGAACAAATGGCAGGCCATTACAAGCGATCCAAATATCTCGCCGAGCAGGAGGTCTTGAAACTCGCCCGCGAAGGATTGCCGGTCGTCATCGTGAACCCCAGTGCGCCGGTCGGCGAAGCGGACGTGAAGCCGACGCCCACCGGTCAGATCATCGTGGATTTCATGAAGGGCCGGATGCCCGCCTATATCGAAACGGGCATGAACCTCATTGATGTGGACGACGTGGCGCAAGGCCACCTGCTCGCCATGCAGAAGGGCCGTCAGGGCGAACGCTACATTCTCGGTAATAGGAATCTGCTGCTCAACGACGTGTTTCAGATGCTGAGCCGAATCACCGGTGTGAAGGCGCCCTCCGTGAAACTCCCACGCCTCGCCATCCTGCCGTTGGCCTATGCGAATCACTGGATCTCGAATGTGACGGGCCTGTCACCGCGGATTCCGCTGGAAGGCGTGAAGATGGCCAAATATAAGATGCACTACGATTGCAGCAAGGCCATCCGCGAACTCGGCCTGCCGCAAACGCCGGTCGAGGTCGCGCTGGAGAAGGCGGTGAAGTGGTTCAGAACGCATGGTTACGCCTGATCGGATGCTGAAAAAGTCCCCCAACTGCGTTCTCGGCTCGACAGAACCTGCCGCCCCACCACTCGGCGGCGCGCACAAACCTGGCACTCTTTATTTATCGCGCCGTGCGCCCTCAACGTACCCTCGGAGCAAGAGCTGTCCCGGCAGCACAGGGTGGGTGGGTGAGAATTGGTACGCCTCCGGTCTTGCCAGCGCCTGCGGCCTTGCTAAAAGACCTTTTTGAGCATCCTCCACTTGCCCAATGGAATTCTTCCTTCTGTTTCTCAAAACGATTTGGTTTCGTCCCTACGTCTTTGCCTTCCTCGCGGCCTTTCTCGTTTCGGCCATTGCGCTGATCGGTTGGCCGCGCACCTGGCGGTTCTGGCTCATCAGCTGGATAACGGCCTTCCTCTGCGAGTATTCCTCCACGCGTAACGGCATTCCGTTCGGCTGGTACCACTACACCGGCTCCACAGTCGGCCAGGAACTCTACCTATCGAATATTCCCTTCATGGACTCGATCTCGTTTTCGTTTCTCTTGTTCGCCAGTTATGCGCTCGCACTGTTATTGCTCCTGCCGGTGGTACCGGGCGATCGACATTCAGGACTGCAACTTCCCCGGCTCTCGTTCGCGCTGCCCGGGCGGACGTCGTGGCCGGTGTTCATCCTCACCGTGCTGCTGTTTGCGTTCATCGACATGGTAATTGACCCGGTCGCCTTGCGCGGCGACCGCTGGTTCCTCGGCAAGATTTATTATTACCCCGACCCGGGCGTGCATTTCGGCGTTCCGATGGCCAACTACGTCGGGTGGGCGGTGGTGGGGAGCATTTCGCTGCTGATCTACTTTCCCCTGGACCGCCGGCTGGCCGCCGCGCTCCCCTCCCACAGGCCCTCAACCACACACCGCCTCCTGCTTGGCGCGGGTCTCTATTACGGCGTGCTGATCTTCAACTTGGCGGTCACGTTCTGGATCGGCGAGTCGTTGCAAGGCACGACCGGCCTCTTGATGTACGTGCCGGTCACCGCCATCCTCTTACTCCGCTTGCTCACCCCTGCACCACCACATGCCTGACCATCCGCATGTCCCGCCCGTTCCCCTGCCGTCAAATTGGCATTCATTCGAGTGAGACTGTATAGTGGTACAACGCGTGACGCCTCGACGGAAGGCTCTTCTCTGATGAAGAAAATTTGCGGACTGTTGTTGATCGGCTTCCTCGCGATGCTGGCGATTCTCGGGTGGTTCGGCTATCAATCCTACACAACCGGATTCAGCGCCAAGGCCGAACCGAACGAATTGGAAGTCTTGATCGCCAGACAACTCCGGCACTTGGCCATTCCTTATGAAAACAGGCGGCTCCGCAATCCCCTTCCCGTCACGCAAGAGCTGATGAAAGACGCGCGCGCGCATTTCGCCGACCATTGCGCCTCCTGCCATGCCAACAACGGCAGCGGAGACACCGTCATCGGCAGAAATGTCTACCCGAAGTCTCCCGATCTCCGCCTCCCCGACACCCAAAACATGTCGGACGGCGAGCTGTTCTTCATCATTCAGAACGGCATCCGTTTCACCGCCATGCCGGGATGGGGCACAGGCGATCCGGCCAAGGACAGCGGGAGCTGGCAACTCGTGCATTTCATCCGCCACCTACCCAGCCTGACGGAAGAAGAATTGCAGGAGATGGCCGCGTTAAATCCCAAGACCAGGGCAGAATTACAGGATGAAGCCCTGATCGATCAATTCCTGAGCGGCGATGACGCCGCCGCGACCGGTGCCACCGGCGCGCATCGCCATTAATGCAGCAACAGAAAGGAACTACCCGTGACTGTCCTTCGATTCCTCATCGCCGCCCTGCTTGTCCTCAGCGCCCCCGCTTTGGTGGCCGCTCATGGCAGCGGGCAACATGTGCTCGGGGTCGTCTCTGCGATCGATGCGACCCACATGGAAGTCAAAACGCCGAAAGGCCAGATTGTCTCGGTTCGTCTCACGCCCAAGACACAGTACAAGGTGCGGAATCTGCGCCGGCCCAAGAGCCCGCCGCAAGTGGGGGACCGGGTGGTCGTCGAAGCTGAAAAAGGGACCGATGGGTTGACGGCCACGGAAGTCCATTATTCTGATTCACAGCCGAAAGCAGCCCAATAGATCTCTATGCGCCTGGTACAACTCTCACATTTCCAGCAAGCCGGTGGGGGAAGTGACGGCTTTCGACCATTGATCATCAGGGTATTGATCATGGGACTTGCCGTCTTCCTGGCCGTGACCATCGTGCCCGGCATCGAGTCCGACAGTCTCGGTGCCGGCCTGGCAGCCGTGCTGGTTCTGACGTTGATCAACAGCCTGATCCGGCCGCTCTTGTACCTGCTGGCGCTTCCCTTGATCCTCGTGACCCTCGGTCTGTTCATGGTCGTGATCAATGCCTTGCTGTTGCAGCTGACGGCGACCCTGGTCAAAGGGTTTACCGTTTCTGGGTTCGGTGCCTCATTCTGGGGCGCGCTCGTCATCAGTGTGGTCAGCAGCCTCCTCAATACATTGCTGGTCGTGGAGCACAGCCGGGTCGACACGGCCCCTCATCACCGCCGGCCACCGACGATCATCAATCCCGACGGGCCGGAGAGCCCGTGAGCGCTGCGTCTTTCCTTGAGTTACTCTCCCGCGACTGTTACAATGCGCCCCGGCGCTTGATCTTTACCGGAGAGAGCGCACCACCTATAACCAGCATCGTGTTTCACACGTGCAGCGAGTCATCATTCACGATCAGCGCCTCATGCGCCGGTCGACAGTCGGCGGCCCCCTGCATGCGCGACAGCATTCTGCATAGAGGTCGATGAGTCCTCCAGTCGAACCAGCGAAAGCCGCAGCGGACACCCACCTCCAACGCACCCTGACTTCCGTCCTCAACGGATTGCCGGCCGAGGCAGCGCTTGTGGCGATTTTTCATCAGGAACAGGGACCGCTCACCACGCAAGTGCATCGGGGATTCACGCCGCGGGACGTGCAATCGATCGTCCGCACATTGTCTTCACAGAAGATTCTCACGTCTGTCCCGGTGGGGAACGATCCCGAGGCCTCGCGCACTCTTCGCCTTCGCCTGATCACGCCCGGCGCCAAATCGCTCCTCGGCGTCCCGCTCCGCCACCGCAATCGCACCTATGGCTTTCTGGTCATCGGACGGAAGGACAATGCGGTGTACGCCAAAAAAGACAAGACGATGCTGGAGCAAACCGGGGACGATATTACCAAGGCCCTCGAACGCGACAGCCTCTTCGACCTAAATGTGCTGCTCAGCCGCCCGCTGGTGGTGCAGGAGCCGCAGCCCACCTTAGCAGCGGCGGATGCGTACAATGCCCCGACCTCCCACGCGACGCCCGAGATCCAGGGAAAGGTTGTGGCGCTGCTGAATGAATTGAACCAGACCTTGGCCTTCGATCGCGCCTGGATCGGCGCATATGACCCGCTCGCCGGGAACGTGGAAGTGTTGGGCATTGCGGGTGAACAAAAGACCGACCCCAAGGACCAGAAAAAGGATCTCAAAGCCGGCCAGCGCTTGACCCTCGATGCCTCCGCAGCTGGATGGGTGGTGCGGCATCGGAAACCGCGGGTCGACCATGACCTCGCCTCCACTCAAGGACGCTTTCTGGACCATAAGCATCTCTATAAAGACCGCTTCCAGTCGTCGCTGGTTCTGCCCTTCTTCCTGCGCGGCCAGGTCGGCGGGACGATCACTCTGGCGTCGAAGGAAGCGGATCGATATGCGGTCACCGATGCCCGCTTGCTCGAGCCGATCAACTTGAAACTGGTCGATCTGCTCCAGGCGGCGCCGCCCGCGGCAACCGGCGCCGTCAAAGCCGAGGGCGCGCCCGATTCCGAGGCAGGCCCTGCAGCAATGGTCTCCACCGAACCGGTGATCAGAAAGCAGGAACGGCAGGCGGCCATCGGAGAATTCAGCGCCTTCCTCGCCACTGAAATCAGGGAACCGCTGGGATCGATCCGCGCGCAGCTGGAAGAAGTCACCGCGGAAGGCATTCTCGATTTCGACCCGCAGACCCGTGTCGAAAACGCCATGCGCGACTTGATCCGCATTGAGGCGATCCTGAACGAAATCCTCGATTTCGCCAAACCGCTGGACCTCATGCGCCGGCTCTGCCGCGTCCCCGAAATGGTCGAAAACGCGCTGACCGTGGTCGCCACTGAACTGGACGCCACCCGCATCCAAGTGGTCAAAGACTATCCGCAGCTCCTTGCGCCGGTGCGCGCCGATGAAGCTAAAATGCAGCAGGTCTTCCTCAGTATTTTCAAGAATGCCATCGAAGCCATGACCCCGGGCGGCATCCTGACGATCACCATGAGCAACCAGCGGGCCGGAAAACATCTGGAAGTGCAGATCCTGATCAAGAATAACGGCACCCCCATTCCTCCCGAACATGTCGACAAAGTCTTCGAGCCCTTCTTTACGACGAAGCGGTCCGGCACCGGTCTGGGTCTCGCCACGGTCAAAAAAATCGTGGAAGAGCACCAGGGGAGCATCGGCATTGCCGGAATCCCCGGCGAGGGCACGACCGTGACCATCCGCCTACCGGGCGTCAGCCGTGGACCTGCGCACCGCTACCGCGGGCGCGGACGCCGCCCCCCGCGCCGCCCCACCGCCGCCTCCTAGCCCGTTGTTGCTGCCCCCCGCATCGATCACAGGCGGCTTCCAAAATCATTCCGTCTGCGCACCTCGACGCAACACATTTTTTCTCGCACCGACGGAAGGCTGAGGGAGGCCTGCGACCGCGCGCGTTGAAACACATCCGCTTATTCTCATCTGTCGAGGGTGGCGTGACGGTTCTCCCCGTGCGCGCGTCCAACGAGGGTCTTCTGAGACCGCGCGTTGCGCGAACAAAGGAGATCGTCACGCCACCCTCCCCCTCTGCCCCTTCCCTGCGGGTGGTCGTGAGGCCGTCCACCTGCGCGCATGGGCCGAGCACATCTTTCCGCACCGGCGGTAGGCTGAGGGAGGCCTGCGACTGCGCGCGTTGAAACGCATCCGCTCTTCTCTACCTGTCGAGGGTGGCGTGACGGTTCTCCCCGTGCGCGCGTCCAACGAGGGTCTTCTGAGACCGCGCGTTGCGCGAGCAAAGGAGACCGTCACGCCACCCTTCCCTCTCTGCCTCCTTCCCTGCGGGTGGCCGTCGAGGCCGTCCACCTGCGCGCATGGGCCGAGCACATCTTTCCGCACCGGCGGTAGGCTGAGGGAGGCCTGCGACTGCGCGCGTTGAAACGCATCCGCTCTTCTCTACCTGTCGAGGGTGGCGTGACGGTTCTCCCCGTGCGCGCGTCCAACGAGGGTCTTCTGAGACCGCGCGTTGCGCGAGCAAAGGAGACCGTCACGCCACCCTTCCCTCTCTGCCTCCTTCCCTGCGGGTGGCCGTCGAGGCCGTCCACCTGCGCGCCATGGGCCGAGCACATTCTGATCGTGCGCGGTCTGCGAGCAACTGGACGGCCTCACGACCACCCGCTCCCTCCCCCTTTATCCTTGACACCGCTTCTTCAGGAAGCTAAGATTCCGGCACTCTTAAGGCTTTTAACGTCTATATTCTCGACCACCATACTTTCACATTCTTTCAAAGGAGTAGGGGTATGAAACTCGTGATCGGCAGCGTCGCGACCCTTGCAGGTGTTTTGTTTCTCTGTTCGATGGCCTCCGCCAATCCGGCGCTGTTGCCGAAGCACGAAGGTTATCCGATGAAGAATGACGGCAGCCCGGTGAACGGACAGCCGACCGCCAATGATCCCGGTCAAAAGGATGCGCGCGGCGAATCCACCTTGCTGAAGTCCTTCGAGTCCACCAAGCATGCTCAGCAGAATCTGACCAAGACGGACAATGCGCGGATCACCGAAGGCCATGGGGCAGGTCGCTTGCCGAACGTGCAAGGTCCGCAGATCAAGATCGAACCGCCCGTCACCTCCGCGACCAAGATCACCGGCGAGCGCAAGATCGACTAGTATCGATTTTCTGGACTTGTTTTTCGAAGGGGGAAGCCGCATACCGGCTTCCCCTTTTTATTTCCTGGATGCTGAGAGCCTGGCCTGGGAGCGACGAGACGTAGACAGATCCGTCGTCAAACGAAACCGCCAGGGTTTGTGAGCCCACTCGCCGGCGTAGTCTACACCGATACGGGGATGGGAGTTCAGCACGCCGGCCGGTACGGCCGTTCCGCGATCTTCGAACCAGAGGGATTGACCGAGCGTCAGATCACATCGATTCAAGCGGCGGTCAATGTCAAACGCACGAGTCAAGCGCCCGGGTCCATCGATCAAACGGCCGTCGCACTCTACCGCTCGCAGGAGGATAGCCGCCGGGAATCCTTCCCGCTCCGTCACGACGTTCAACATCTCATACATGCCATAACACAGGTAGACATAGGCATGTCCCGGCGGCCCGAACATGACATCCGTCCGTGGCGTCCGTCCTTTCGAGGCGTGGCAGGCCTTGTCCTCCGGACCGATATAGGCCTCGACCTCGATGATTCTCCCAGCAATCATCCGGTCGCCCTGGTCGCGGACGAGATACTTGCCGATCAGCGAATGGGCCACCTCGAGGGTCGGGCGATCGAAATAGTCACGAGAAAGGATCATAGGCGAAGCAGGACTGGTTCGATCATTGGCTGATGGTATACGGGATGGTTCCAGGTTTCAAAGGCCCTTCTTCACTGTCTGAGATCCTCAGAATAGCCGCTACATACAATTCTTTTACCGGCCGGCTCGGTATCATGCGTTCGAGTGAAGAAGACTATTCCGCAGTGGCCCGTTCACCCATTCCATCGGAGGATCAAGATGAAGATACAGCGCGTTTTAATCACCGGATTGCACCCCAGCGCAGTGGATTATAGTCGTTGGCCTGGTTTGACAGCGGAGAAGCTGCAGGCGGCCATCGATCACTCCGGCGATGAACTAAAACAACTCGGCTATGCACCGGAGGTATGTTTGTTCGATTTGAAGCGGCCGGCGGAAGCGGTTCTGCAAGAGAAGCTCTCGCAAGTCGCCTACGATTGCGTGATGATCGGCGCCGGCGTTCGCACCGACAAGGAACACTTCTTTATGTTCGAAAAGCTGGTCAACGCGGTGCATCAATATGCTCCTCAAGCGAGGATTTGCTTCAATACCGGGCCGTTCGACACGGCGGCCGCTTTTCAGCGATGGGCCTGAGACGAAGACGGCGCCGCTGCCCCATTGATCGGCATCGGCGGTTTGGGCATCATGGTGGCCTAGGCCGCTCGTCTCGCGCGAGAGGCCCAAGCGGTCGTCGCGAGAGACGCCGATATGGATGGGACGGTGAGCAAAGAATGGATGGGCGCTCGTTCGCTCATGGGTGAAGCTCCTTAATCGCACCGCCTTACTGCGAACCGAGGGAAACGAGCCATGGGGAGCGTCGGCATCGGCCATACGTCCACCACGCAGCCGGATGTCAAGCAGCGCGATTCGCTTCAACTCAGAAGAGCACCGGCATCGACCCTCCATAGCGTCGTTTCCTTCGTCGCCCACGAAGCGCAGGTCGACGTCCATCGGCATCACTGCTTTCAAATCGCCATGAGCCTCCACGCGGGGTTCAGCTGCCGGCTCGGCGGCAGGACCTATCGCGACATGCGAGGCTTCATCATCAATCAAAACGTACCGCACTCCTGCTCCGCACAACACACCAGCGTATTGATCTACTTGGTCGATGCGGAAAGCTACCTCGGCTGGCAGCTGAGGGCGATACTGGGCGGCGAAGACGTGGCTGAGTTGGAGCCTTTGCTGACGGCCGATCGACAGGCTCACTATTTCAATCCGGGCAACCGGCTGTTGCCGAAGGAACGCTTGCATGCATTGGCGGCAGAGGCATTCGATCAGATTCTTTCGCACTCCAAGGCGGCGCACAATGCAGCGCTCGATTCGCGAACTGCCGACGCGATCGCACTCATCGACGCGCGTCTCTCGGAGACGCTTCGGCTCAAAGACATCGCCGACTGCATGGGACTTACCCCCGAGCGGGCGCGCCATCTCTTTGCGCAAGACACCGGTGTGCCGTTTTCGCAGTTCCTCCTCTGGAAGCGGCTGAAACGGGTGATTGAGTACACCGTCCGGGACGGCCGGTCGCTGACCGACGCCGCGATCGAATCCGGCTTCACCGACCAATCGCATTTCTGCCGCATCTTCAAACGTATGTTCGGCATCTCCGCCCGCCACCTCCTTCAAAACAGCCGATTCGTTCAATTCTTGGATCCCCTCACGTAGTACCTTCCCTCCATCGGAACGGACCGGCAGAGTGCCGACGAGCCATTTTAAGCCCGTGATGCATTGCGGCCGTCCTGTTACCCTACACGAGATTCTGGTCGGATTCGGGGCGTCGTTGGCGGCACATCTTGAGGATCGTGAGACGACCAGCCGAACTGGTCTCACTTATGATGTACGACCCCGGATCAGAGGCTGACTTGGGAACCATTTGCCGAAGCCCGCGGCTGCTCTCGCCCGATTCCTTCCTGGTCGGTTAGAAGTACCAGGCCAGACCACCCATGACCATTCGTGGATTCCCCGGCACAAAGTGCGTATCCGAAACGCCGGCCGCTTCGTTGCGCAGGCGGGATTCGAAGAAGAAGGTGGCCTGCTCCCATTTGGTATTCAACAGATTCTGCACGAAGAGAAACGCCTCCAGCCGGCCATGCGGCAACTTGACCGGCAACTGATATCGTTCAGACAGGTCGAAGGTGGTCCAAGAGGGCGCCTTGGCGCTACGGTCTTCGACCAAAGGCCGTACACCGAGATAGGTCGCCTGGATCTGTGACGTGAGCCCTTCCGGCCAGCGTAACAGCAACGCCCCATAGGCGGTCACCTCAGGGGCCAACGGAATCGCATCGCCATTGGTGAATTCCGCTTTGGTCCAGGTCACGCTGCCGTTGAAGTACAGCGGCCCCCAGACCTGTCCTCTGGCGGCGACTTCCATGCCGCGTCGGCGCGAGGCGCCTCGAATCTCGGTCGTCCCTTCATCGCCCACATACACCAGTTCCTGTTTCAAATCCAACGCCCACAGGGTGGCGATCAGTTCGACTCCCTCAGGCCCCCACGGCTTCGAACGCACGCCGACTTCGTAATTTCTCGCCCTGGCTAGAGGTGACGCCGCCTGGGCTACGGCTGATCTGGCGTCGTTGCTGTGATACCCCTCGCCATAGTTGGCAATAAATTCCGTCCTGAACCAAGGTCCCAGGATCACGTTCATTTTGGGCAACGCGATCCCTGAACCGGTATGACCCGCCGGTTGCTCCGCACAGGTCGCACAGCGGTTTCGCACGTCAAACGTGAAGACTTCGGTGCGCACGCCACCGGCTAACCGCAACCAAGGCGCCGGTTGCAGTTCCAGCTTCAGAAACGGCGCGTAGGACGCTTCGAAGATGGTGCTGTCCACGGTGGTCCCCAGCGGGGCCCGTTTGACTTGCGGGCCTAGACGCGCATGGATGTCGTCGATTCGTGCCTGGAACCCCGCTGTCACGGCACCATCCATGTCGAACAATCGAACGAGCTGTTTGTACCCCACATCACCGCCGTAGACGACTCGCCGGTCCGATTGTTGAAACCCGTCGCCGTTGAGCGGGTCGTTCAGGAAGAAGGTAAAGTTCGTAAATAGATCGAATCGATAATATTGCGCATAGGCATTGGCGAAGAACCTTCCGCCGGAGGAGGTGTCATAGTGGTAATTCATCCGGCCCGTGCTGCGCTGCGTCCTGCCGCCTTCGCTCGGGTCGACCGAACCGAACCGGTCCAGCGATCCGTCAGAGACCGCGCGGAGCGGAATTTCACCGGACCCGTTCCACTGCGATTTCTGAAATGTGGCGGTGATGACGAGCTCGTCGCGGCCAAGGGGGTTCATCGTGGCCTTGCCCAGAAGGTTGCCGCGCAGGTATCGATTGTCGTTCAGGAACGGCCCGTTGGTGTAGTAGCCTTCCGCCGCAAACAGCGTCCGCACCCTGTCCTTGGTCGGTGAAAACATCAACAGGTGACGCTGCGTGCTGAACTGTCCGCCGGCCGACTGCGCAACGCCTTCCTTCACCAGTTCACGCGTGCGAAAGTTCACCGCGCCGGCCGTGGCAAAGTCTCCGTACTCGGGCAGGTAAGCCCCCTTGTAAACATCCACCCCTTCGATGGTTTCCGGAATGATGAAGTTGAGGTCGGTGTAACCTTGTCCATGGGCGTGACTGCGCAGGTTGATCGGCATGCCGTCGGTGAAGAACGCGACATCGGTCCCATGGTCGGCATCGAACCCGCGCAGGAAATACTGATCGGCCTTTCCGGCTCCACCGGAATGTTCCACCGCGACAAACCCCGGAATCAGCCGCAACACCTGAGCCGGGCGGCCCTGCGGCTGCATGAGATATTCTTTGTCGGGAATAAACTGTTGGGAAGACGCCGCCACGGGGCGCTCGGCTGAAACCAGTATTTCCGGCACCTCCAGATCCACGGCATCCGGATCATGGGCGCCGAGAGGCGCAGTCCAGCACAACAGACCGAGCGCGATCACGAAGGAGCGAAGAACAACCCTCACCGGCGGCTCACTGCAGCCCCTTGCCCGTCGTGGTCATGGTTAGCTTGCCGTGTTTCACGCCCTTCACGCTCAACAAGGCGTCGGCGACCTTGCGGATAGCCGCCCCTTTGCCCTTGGCCACCAGCACTTCCAGGCAATGATCATGGTCCAGATGCACATGCATCCCGGCCAGGATGTGTCCCTGAAAATCATGCTGGATGTGGGTGAGCTTTCCCGTCAGGCCGGGCACGTGATGATCGTAGATGAACGTGATTGTGGCGACGGCCTCTTGATTGTCGTCCCACTGCTGACCGACCAGGCTGTCCCGAATCAAGTCACGGATGGCTTCGGAACGATTCGTATAGCTGCGCCGCTCGATCAGCCGGTCGAACTCGCCCAGCAATTCTTGATCGAGAGACACGCCGAACCTCGCCAGCTCTTTCATTGGCTCTCCCTCGTAGCACGAAATAAACAATCGTGGCACGGATAGTACGAAAGACGTGACCGAAGCGTCAAGCGAAGAAGCCGTCACCGATGGACGTGTTGATACGAGAGGGAAGCGAGAGGAGTGTGTGAACCGGTGGCCTAGCCGAAGAACGGCGTGTCCTTCACATCATCCAGTAAGGTTTCACCGTCACGGTCGATGAGCTTGAGAAACAGCGCGCTTAGCTCCGGATCAAACTGAGTTCCGGCATGACGTTCGATTTCCATCCTGGCCTGACCAATCGTCAGCGCCGTCTTGTACGAGCAGGGATGGGTCATCACATCGAAGGAGTCCGCTAGCGCCACAATGCGTCCTGTGAGCGGCGTCTGCACGTCCTTCATCTTGTGATAGCCTTTCCCGTCCCATCGTTCATGATGCGTCAGGGCGATTTCTCGCGCCATCATCAACAAGGGCGAGCGGCTGTCCGCCAGGATCTTGGAGCCGAGTTTCGTATGCGCCTTCATCGCGTCGAAGTCCGCGGACTCGTAGGGCCCTTCCTTGAGGATGATCGCTTCACGAAGGCCGATCTTTCCGATGTCATGGAGCGGAGCGGTTTTCTTGATCATGTCCACCTGATCCGGCGGCAGGCCTTTGATTTCGGCCAGCAGCTTGGCCACACGGCCCACACGCCAGGCATGGGCGCCCTTCGCGTCATAGCGGTATTCGGAGGCCATCACCAATCGATTGAGCAGATCCAATTGCGTCTGCTCCACCACCTTCGTGCGCAATAGGACCTGAGCCTCCAAATGTCCGTTATGCATCTGCAATTGATTGTGCAGACGTTGGGTCTGCAACTGATTCTTCATCCGCAACACCATTTCCGTCGCGTCAACGGGCTTATAAATAAAATCGTCGGCTCCCTCGGCCAAGGCCTTGTGCTTCGTGGGCGCGTCCAACTCCCCCGTCACGATCAGAATGGGCACATAGTCTTCGGCCGGGATGACCTGCCTCAACTGCCCCATCACCTCGAATCCGTCCAAGTGCGGCATGCGCAGATCGAGCGCGACGAGATTCGGCTTCACCTGGTGATAGAGATTCAGCGCCTGGCGAGAATCATTCGTGGTCGTAATCTGGCTAAAGCCGGCCTGACGGAGAAAGGCCTCCATTAATTTGGTGCAATGGGCTTCGTCATCGATTAACAAAATCTTGACGCTGTTCAGATCACAATCCTGCATGGCATTCGCGCCGCTCCTTTGCCGGCATTCCTTGGTTGAGCCTATCATCCTCAGGCGGCATCACCAATTTCTTTCCTGCTCTCCGCAGTGAGCGCAGCAGGAAAGGTGAGGGTCGACAACGTTCGCTGGAGCGCCGCCATGGTGAGCGGCTTGCTGAGTTCGGCATCCACGGCTGACGATGCGGTCTCGTTCGCCTCAAGCTCATCGCCGCCGGTCAGAAGCACGACCGGGGTCTCCGGCGACACCTGCTTGATCACCTCAGCCAATTGCCGACCGGTCATATTCGGCATGCCATGATCCGTCACGACCAGATGCACCAGCTCGGGGTTGAATCGCTTCACCGCTTCCGCCGCGCTGGTTACAACCTCGACCTGGTGGCCGGCCACTCGCAAATACTCCCCGGTGACACGGCCTACCAACGGGTCGTCATCCACCACCAGGATCTGCAGCCGCACCCCTTCAAGCCCCTTGCCTTCTTGCTTGTTGCCCGCCGCCTGCTCCGATTGAATCGGCAACCGAATGCTGAATGTCGTCCCGACGCCGAGCGCACTGGTGATATCGATCGTGCCGCGCAGCCGCTTGATGATCCCATACACCATTGCCAACCCGAGCCCGGACCCCTTGTCGCCTTTGGTGGAAAAAAACGGCTCAAGACAACGCCGCCGCACGTCCTCAGTCATGCCCGTGCCGGTATCGCTGACTTCCAAGCGCACGTGATCGCCGTCTGCTTTTGTGCGAAGCGTGATCGAGCCGCTCTTCGGCATGGCATCCACGGCGTTGAAGACCAGATTGGTCAGCACCTCACGCAACTCCGATTCGTGACCCGCCACCGGGGACACGGAACTCAATTCGGTTTTGATCTCGATGGCGATCCCATTGGCCAAGGCCTGGTCTTTCCATTTCGGCTGGCTGAGCTTCACACTTTGTTCGACCAGCCGATTCAGGTCCACGATGCCCGCCAGGTCTGCGTCGAGGCGCGGACGATAAAAGTCGCGCAGACGGCTCACGACTTTGGCCGCATCCTTAGCCGCCATATTGATGGTCTGGAGGTATTCCTTCAGTTGCACAGGGTCGGCGGACATCTGGGGTGCAATGAGCAAGAGTTCGCTGAAACCCATGATCGGCGACAGCGTGTTGTTGAAATCGTGCGCGATCCCGCTGGCCATCTGACCGAGCGCGCGAAGCCGTTCCTGCTGCACCATCTGCTCTTGCGCGGTCTGCAGGTCGGCCATGGCTTGCTCAAGCCGGGCGTGGTTTTCACGGAGCGCGGTCTCGGCCCGTTTCCGCTCCGCCAGATCCGACGCATTACTCAAGGCCACTGCCACCTGATCGGTTAATTGGCGCAACTGCGCGCGATGCTCACGTTCCATATCAGGCGCGCGGCGATAACTCATGGCGATGCCGCCAAGCAGATCGCGCGAGCGGAATAACGGCAGCACCATCACGGCAGCGAGACCGGGCCCGCCCAGGGCGGCAAACGCCCCGGTTGTGTCGGCCCCGATCAACGTGGCGCCGTTGTCGTGGGTCGTGAGTGTCCGGCGGTCTTCCTCGCTGACGGAGACACCGGTCATTGTCGTCCGGTCGCTCGTCGCTCCCAGTCTGGCGTACAACCAACCACGCGCCGGATCGGATGACTCCACCAGTAACACGGCAATCCCTTCACAGGGCGAGACGTCGCGCATCCGGGTCAACACCGTATCGACAATGCGGCTGGGGTCCAACACCGAGAGTACAGACCGATCGATTTCGTGGATCGTAGCCAGCTGGGTGAACTGTTGTTTCAGCCGGCCGGCCATGGCATTGAATGACGTTGCGAGATCCTCAAACTCGTCGCCGCTATTCACCTGAACCGGCGTCGAGAAATCTCGCGCAGCGAGTCGGCTCGTTCCTTCTCCCAACTGCTCCAGAGGCACCATGATTTCTCGAATCTGAATGACACTCAGAAGGGCTGCGGCAAACACTCCCACGAGGACGAACAGGGAGAACCGATAGTTATTATTGGTCAAGAGTGTCCAGGCCGAAATCCGAGGTTCACTCCACACGACCGTCCAAGGTGTCGTCGAGAAGTCCGATCGTAGGGGAATTACCCAGGCGCCGGCCAGGTACCTATCCTGCTCGTCTTTCCACTCAAAGACCCTGTCACCAGTTTCCCCCTCTATCGGCAGCTGCCGCGTCAACATAGCCGAAGCCGCATGACTGCAAAATAGAACCTTCGCAGCTTGGCCAAAAATACAGAGCGAGGTATCGGGGGGCAGCGTCATATCGCCATCAATCGTCCACAGAACCTCGCGATTGACTTGTGCTACCACGACTCGCCCATCAAACCCTGACAACCTAACCAAGTAGAATCGACTTCCTTCTGCAACAGCCTCTTCTGTGATGAGCAGGGTCTTGCCCTGACGAAGTAGTGCCCACTGTTCATTGGACAAGGCCGGAATAGACTGCAACTTGCCTAGAGACACTTGCGCCTCACCGGTCTCGGACACCAAGGCAATTCCGACAAAGTCAGGTGCAGGCGACCGCACCTGATGCGGCGACGCTTCAGTCTGTATCAGCACGGGCGCTTGCTGTCGTGCGAGGATCGATACAAGTGTCGTCTCCAGCAAGCGCAGACGTTGATAGACCGCCATGCCCATGGCCTTGCTTTCCTGCCGCACGCGGCGCTCGGCCTGCTGGGTGAGCTGGTTGGTCACGTCGCTGAGTGATACCAGGCTCAACGCGCCGACAGGCAACAGGGCACAGAGGATAAAGAGAAGAAAGACCCGGCGGGCGACCCGGCTACGCAGGAAGGAGTATTCGATCTGCACAGGGCCTCGTCCGGCTAGAATTCCACGGCAAGCCCGACGAAGGCGCCGTCGTTCGCGCGAATGACATCGTCATGACTTTTCTTAGCTGTAAGCGGTTCCACGCTTTCGCCATCTCTTCCCATACTGTAGAGGTCGTAATCGGAATTGATCGGATGGAGGAACCGCTCCTTGCGCGGCTTGCCCTTGCTCGCGTTGCCCGATCCGTTACCTTTTCCGTTGGTATTCCCACCCGCGTAGGCCTCATCGGGCAAGATCCAGAGCCAGGCACCATTCTTTCCCTTACCGCCTCCGTTCCCATTTCCTCCGCCATTTCCGCCGCCGCTTGGGGTCGTGGGCGTGCTGTAACTTCCGTTTCCACCGGCACCAGCCCCATTACCTCCTCCGCCACCATTCCCGTTGCCGCCACCATTACCACCGCCGTTGCCGCCCCCCCCGTTGCCATTCCCTCCGCCACCATTTCCGCCACCGCCGTTGCCCCCGCCATTGCCGTTGCCTCCACCTTTTCCTGGCAAGTTCAACGCCGCGATATTCAGATACTCATAGAGATTGCCCCAGGGATCAACGATGTCACCCGCCCCCGCTTCGTCGAGGGTATCGGGAAAGACATCGTAAGCAGCATTGTAGGAATCAATGGCTCGGGAGATGTAGCGAATCTCGGCGATACATCGGGCAATTCTGGCCTTGTCCAGATACCCCACGTAGGTCGGTATCGCCAAGCCCGCGACGGCCCCGATGATCACGACGACAAACGCCAGCTCGACAATGGTAAATCCCCGCTGGCGACGATCGGCGGTAGGCATCACGCTTTCAGAATCCGGCGACAGTGGGCAACGGAGCAGGGGCAGAATTAGACGGTTCGGAGCGGATCTGGAAGGGCTCCATCGCCAGCGCCAGTTGTTCGACTGTCGCACGCAAGCGGTCGGCCTCCTGTTCCACCTCACGCAACATCCCGCGGGAGACGGCCGCCCTCAGGCGTTCCAACTGCGGTGTCATCTCCGCATGGCGCGCTTCAATCCTGGCGATCTTGTCCCGCAAGGCACTGACCATCTCTCCCAGACACTTCGCTTCCGTATGCAGATAGTCGCTCTTACGGATCGATGTCCGCACCGTCAAATCGCCGCTGGCGACTGAGAGAAAAATCCGGCGAAATCGATACAGTGGGCCGGCGATCCGGTGCGAGAAAAACACCCCGTGCACGATCAACAGGAAGGAGACGGCCGCCACCACCGGCCAGAACCGGCTGTGCAACAATTCAAACTGATCGGCTACACGCTGCGCCTCGAGCGAAGAGAGCGGTAGATGATCGAGTTCAAGCATCAAAGGAAGAAACAGCGCGACCGACACCGAGACGATCACGACCATGACATAACAGAGGCTCAGCCCCATGAACCGGGGCTGAACCGTATCCCACAAGAAATGCCGTCTGAATCGCGGCCGGCTCATGTGGTTGCCGCCTTCTTTATCCATGTCAAATGATCCTGGTTCTTGAACGTGATCCGGCCTCCGCCGGAAGGTTCGTAATAAAATGCCAATTGATACTTCGCCTGCTCGGCATCCTGATACGACACGACAAACAGGGTCTTGGCTCCCTCGCGGGTTTCCTCGATCTTCGTAATCCGATAGCCGTCCGCCGTAAGGGCACTGGTGCCGAACCCGATCCGGGTCTGATCGATGAAGATATGCTGGTCGGCATACCCGTCGGTTCTCGTTTCCCACACACCAATCAGATATGAGGGCGCCTGATCCGGTTCCGGGCCACAGGCCGCACACAGCCACAAGGCCAGCAGACAGGGGATGCTTCTCATCGAGCGCACGGGACACCTCTGCATTCTGAAATTCATCGGTCATCGACCGATAGGACATCAGTATGTCGCAGTTGGTGAGAATTTCAATTTCTTCGGATTTTTTTGCGCGCGGGATGGATGAGGCTCAGAGGAAGTGCAAAGCCCCGGCAGGTACTGCGGCCGACAAGACTCTGCCTCAGCCGGCTATTCGCTTTGAATGGGAATGTAGAGCAGGCTGCCCTGGCGATTGATGAGCAGCAACGCCAGATCAGTCGAACGGAGCGGCTCGGCGAGCCGTTGAAAGGTGCTGAAATTGGGGATGGGTTGTCGATTGAGTTCCAGGAGCAGATCGCCCGGCTGAAGCCCCGACACTTCCGCCAAGCTGCCGTCTTCAATATCCGTCACGACCAGGCCCGAGTTGGTCGGGAGATCCATCTGCCGCGCCAACGCCGGAGTAATTTCATCGACGATAACGCCGGACAGGGGATGCGCCGTGGGAGCAGCCGTCTCGGCCGCCTGCGCTTTCCGTTGCCGTTCGCGCGGCGCTTCCTGCACCGTGAGTTCCGCCTGCATCAAACGGGCATCGCGCAGAAGTTCGACCCGGTGTTTGCTGCCGATGGCGGCCGCCGCCATGAGATTGCGCAGATGGCCGCTGTCCATGATATCGCGCCCGTCGAACCGCACCACCACGTCGCCGCGTTTCAGCCCCGCCCGTTCCGCGCTGCCTTTGGCTTGCAAATCGGTGATGATCGAGCCCTTCACATCCGGGAGATGAAAAATCTTGGCCAGCAACGGCGTGACATCTTGGGTGGAAGCGCCCAGAAATCCGCGCACCACGCGGCCGGTCTTGATCAGGCTCTGCATGGCGGTTCTGGCCATGTTGCTCGGGATCGCGAAGCCGACGCCGACGCTGCCGCCGGTAGGGCTGGCGATGGCCGTGTTGATCCCGACTAATTCACCATTCGTGTTCACCAGCGCGCCGCCGGAATTGCCGGGATTGATCGGCGCATCGGTCTGAATGAAATCCTCCACATCCGCGACTCCCACATCCGCTCGCCCGACCGCGCTCACGATGCCGAAGGTCACGGTGCGGCTCAAACCGAGGGGATTGCCGATGGCGAGGACAAAATCACCGACGGCCAGCGCGCTGGAATCACCCCAGGCCGCCGCGGGGAGACCGCTGGCGTGGATTTTCACAACCGCCACATCGGTTTTTGGATCGGTCGCGACCACACGGCCCTTGAACTGGCGACGATCCGCAAGGATGACTTCCACGTCCACCGCGTCGGCTACTACGTGGTTGTTCGTGATGATGTATCCATCGGATGACACAATCACGCCGGACCCCTGCCCGTACTGGCGGCGAGGCGTCACATCCTTGAACATGCCGAATGGCAGACCTTCATCGCTGAAGGCTTGATCGTGCACCATGACGGTGGAAGCGATACTGACGACGGCGGGAAGCACCTTCGCGGCAGTGGCCCGCACCTGGGCCTGCAGATCGCCGGTGGCGCTCACCTTCGACCAACGCGGCGCAAGCGCATCGGCAGCGGAGGCATTCCCCTCCGGCCAGCAACCGACGAGCACGCCCACGATTCCCAGAGCCAACAGGCTCGCTCGTAATCCAGTTGACGTCATGGTCTACCTAACAGGCTGCTGAACAACCAGCTGATTGCATGATGGCTTGCGCTGAACCCTTCCGGCGTCTCGCATGAACAAACGAACCGCAGGATGCGCAAAAAGGTCGTCCAGCAAGGCCGCAGCGAACGAAGGGGCGAATCGTACTCTCGCAGTACGGTGAGCCTCGGAGTGACGCGAGAACGCCGCTGGCGGCCTTTTTCCGCATCCTGCCCGGACGCAGCCTAACACGCGCCGGGGGTCAGGCACACGCGGAACTCATAAATTCGTATGCCGCAGGCGCAAGGCGTTTGAAATGACGGAGAGCGAACTCAAAGTCATGGCGGCACTGGCGATCATCGGGCTCAGCAGAAGACCGAACAGAGGATACAACAGGCCGGCCGCAATCGGCACCCCGATGCTATTGTACACAAAGGCAAAGAAGAGATTCTGCCGGATGTTGCGCATCGTCGCCTGGCTCAATAGATAGGCCCGGACGATGCCCCGCAGATCCCCCTTCACGAGGGTGACCCCCGCATGCTCCATGGCGACGTCCGTGCCGGTCCCCATGGCGATGCCGACATCAGCCTGCGCGAGGGCCGGCGCATCATTGACGCCGTCTCCGGCCATGGCCACGACCTGGCCTTGCCTCTGCAATTCCTGGACGATCCGGCTCTTCTCATCCGGTTTCACGCCGGCCCGAACCTCGTCCAGCCCCAGTTCCTTGGCCACTGCTTGCGCCGTGACCGCATGGTCGCCCGTCACCATTACCAGGCGGATGCCTTCCTCCCTCAACAAGCGAAGGGCCTCTGGCGTGGAACTCTTGATCGGATCGGCCACGCCGAGCAATCCCATCGCGCGGCCATCCACGGCCACCAGCATCACGGTCTGCCCTGTCTGCCGCATAAGCTCGGCATTGGCATCCAACGCGGCGAGGCCGGTTTCATCGACCTTCAGCTCCCGCAACCAATCGATGGTGCCGAGAGCGACCTGCTGCGTCCCGACGGTCGCCCTCACACCCTTCCCCGTTTTTGAGGCAAACCCGGTCACCTTCTCCAACGTGATCCCGCGCGTTCCGGCTCCACCCACAATGGCTTCGGCAACCGGATGTTCGCTGCCCCGCTCAACCGAGGCAGCCAGTCGAAGCAGGTCCGTTTCCGACCAGGGCGGCAGGGCGCTGGCCACTCGCAGCTTCGGCTTGCCTTCCGTGAGCGTGCCGGTCTTGTCGAACACCAGCGTGGTCATTTTTTCGATCGTCTCCAGCGCCTCGGCCTTCTTGAACAAGACTCCCGCCGATGCCCCGCGTCCGGTCCCCACCATGATGGACATGGGCGTGGCCAATCCGAGGGCGCAAGGGCAGGCAATGATCAAGACCGCCACCGCGTTCAAGAGGGCATGGGCCAGACGCGGCTCCGGTCCCAGCCAGGCCCAGACCAATCCGGTGAGGACTGCGACACCGACGACGATCGGGACAAAGTATCCGGCCACCACGTCCGCGGTGCGCTGGATGGGGGCTCGGCTGCGCTGGGCCTCCGCCACCATTTGAACGATGTGGGACAGCAGCGTGTCCGCGCCCACCCGATCCGCGCGCATCACCACCCCGCCTGTGCCGTTGATCGTGCCCCCCGTGACGCGCTCGCCGGCGGATTTTTCGACCGGGATGGACTCACCGGTGATCATGGATTCGTCGATCGAGGTCGTCCCTTCGAGAATCACCCCATCAACCGGCACCCGTTCACCGGGACGCACCCGCAGCCGGTCGCCGACCTGGACCTGGTCCAACGGCACATCCACTTCATGGCCGTCGTCCTGCACCAGGCGGGCCATCTTCGGCGCCAAACCGAGCAACGACCTGATGGCGCCGGTGGTACGACTCCTGGCTCGCAACTCCAACACCTGCCCCAAGAGGACCAGCACCGTGATCACCGCCGCCGCTTCGAAATACACCGGCACTGCGCCACTTTCCAGGTGGAAGGAGGCGGGAATCCACGAGGGAAATAACGTCGCGATCACGCTATACAGATAGGCCGTCCCGGTGCCGATCGCGATGAGCGTGAACATATTCGGGCTGCGATGGACAATCGAGGCCCACCCGCGTTGAAAAAACGGCCATCCGGCCCAGAGCACGACCGGCGTGCTCAACAGTAACTGCACCCAGGCCGATTGGCTGTCCGACAACAGATGTTGCAGCGGGTGACCGGGAAGCATGTGCGACATGGCCAGCACGAACACGACGGCCGCCGGTCCCAGGCCGACCCAGAAGCGCCGGGCCATATCGACCAACTCCGGATTCCGTTCCTCTTCCGCGGTGACGGTCCGTGGTTCGAGCGCCATCCCGCACTTCGGGCAGGACCCGGGCTCCGCCTGCACGACCTCCTGATGCATCGGGCAGACATACTCCGTCCTGGTCGGGAGGGGTTGCACGGAATCCGGCTCCAAAGCCATGCCGCATTTCGGGCAAGGCACCGGCTTGTCTTCCAGAACTTCCGGGCACATGGGACAGACATACTTGGTGCCCGGCGGGGCAGGGATCGTGGGCATCGGGTCCTTGGCGGCACCCGGCGACAGATACCGTGCCGGATCAGCCCGGAACTTGGTGAGACACCCCTGGCAGCAGAAGAAATAGGACGTTCCTTGATATGGAAACGAGCCGGCGGCTGTCTGTGGATCCACCGTCATACCGCAGACCGGATCGATCACTCCGGCAGGGACCTGGCTCGGCGCAGCCGGCGCCATCATGGGCAGCGCTTTGCCTCCGAACTGGCGTGGCGCATGTACCGGAGCTCCGGCGGCAGGAAGCAGATACCGGGCCGGATCAGCACGAAACTTGTCGAGACAGGCCTGACAGCAGAAGTAGTAGATCTTCTGCTGGTAGGTATGCGAGCCGGCTGCCGTCGTGGGCTCAACCATCATGCCGCAGACAGGATCGCGTTCGCTCCCTGTGGCCGGCGGGTCCGGCATCGGCTGCATCATCGGAAGCGAACGGCGACCGGGCTCTTGTGCGCCGGCACCAGCGTGAGCTTTCTCGCGCAGATAGCGCGCCGGGGCGGCACGAAACCGTTCGAGGCAGGAGAGGCTGCAGAAATAATAGGTCTCGCCGTCATGCTCTGCATGACCAGCCGCCTTGTCCGGCTCCACCGTCATCCCGCAGACTGGATCACGTACCATTCATGACTCCGCTGGGAAGCGCGGAGCTGATGGCCGATGGCTTATGGCGTCGAGTCACAGATCGGAAACCACGAATCGTCCCTGACTCTCTTCACTCCTGCTATCAGCCACCAGCTATCAGCTATTCGCTCCGATCATTTTCTCGCGCTGTCTCCGTCCAGGATGCTTTGAATGATAACCTTCAAATTCTCGGGGTCAATCTGCTCGACCTTGATGTTGCCGTCGAGCAAGACCGTCGGGGTCTGCTGGATCTTGATGCGATCGCCCCATTTCCGTCCGTCTTCGAACGCCTTAGCCGGCTTCGCGCTGGCCAGGCCCTCTTCGAAGGCCGCCGGATTGAGTCCGACTTCGCGAATCAGCACTTCGCGAATCGCCTTGTCGATGATGCCGACCTTGTCCTTGTGAATGGTCCGGAACAAGGCCCGCTTCATCTCATTGCCCTTGCCCATGCTCTTGGCCTGCTCGTACATATCGAAGGCCGTCGGCAATTTGCCGGGAATGACCGGATACCCCACCATGACCGCTTCGATTTTGTTGCCAAATTCCTTTTCGAGAATCATGAGCCCTTCACCGTCGAACCGGTGGCAATGCGGGCAATAGAAATCGGCGAACTCCACCAGTTGAACCTTTCCCGGCTTGTGGGTCGATTTTTCCTCGCTCAAAATCTGGAAATTTCCCTTGAGTTCCGGCTTCACGGCCTGCGCCGTTCCCGCCGACCACATGAGCGCCATCACGATCAACCCCAGGACAAGACCACTCTGCCACATACGATGCATCACCATACGCTGCACTCCTTTTTCAGATAGGGATCGTTCTCACAGCCTCTCCGGCATTATAAACAATGCTCGCACTGTTATGCGTCTGTTATAATGCCTACGATGCGAGGCAAACTTCTACAGGGGATCGGCATTTTGTGGATGGCCGCGCTACTGACGGCCTGCGCGACCTCCGCCGACCAGCGCACGGGGGAAAACGTCGGCCCGCCCCAGCCGCAGTTTTCGGAAATCAAAGCCGCGCCCGACTCGTTCAAGGGGCAACCGATGGTGCTGGGGGGCCAAGTGCTCTCGGCCAAGCGCCTGAAGGACGGCACTCGTATCGAAGTGTTGCAACTGCCACTCAACGAGGCTCAACAGCCGTCGTTGGACCTCACGAAATCGCAAGGACGGTTTCTCGCCATTCAACGGGAGTTCCTCGATCCGGCAACGGTGCCTCAGGGCACCTTCCTCACGATCAACGGCCGGTTGACCGGCTCGGTCACGCAGCCGCTGGATGAAACCGAGTACTCCTATCCGGTGCTGGAGGTCAACACGTTCCGTACCTGGATTCCGTCCCAAGAATCAGACCTTCCTCGCTACCGCCCCTATCCCTACTACAGCCCCTTTTGGCATCCCTACTGGGGACCCTACGGGCGTTTTCCTTATTACTGGTAGTATTCCCGGCTTCCTGCCCGGCCTCCTGTTGATCAAGGGTCCGTTCCAATTGTGTTGGCTAGCTTAAGAAATCCACTCACGTCCCTGTTCGTTCATGGTCGGCCTCAACGACAACGCCCCGTCCATCCGCGAAGATGAACGGGGCGTTGCGAAGATGGAATGTTGTCGGCTGTTACTTGATCATGATCAATTGGCCGCCGGGCTGCTTCGGATTCAGCTGATCCCGGTAGCTCAATGTGTTGCCCTGCGTGGCGTTGAACAAATCGCTGGTCGGGACACCGATGTACTTGGTCTCGCCCGGCTTCAGCACCACTTCCGCCTTGAGCACGAACGGAGACGCGGCGTTGACGGGGTCCGTCATCTGGAAACCGCGGTCGGAGGAACTGTTATTCGTCACCTTCAGCAAGACCGGACGACCGGGGCGGATTTTGAAATCGATGACGGTCGTCGGCGGATACCAGGCCTTCAAGCCGCCCACTTCCACCGCGAACAACTGCGCATCCACTTCCAACTCCTTGAACGGTTGGCCCACCACGGAACCGGTCTCGAGGTCGCCCACCTCGACGCCGCCGGCCTGCAAGGCCCAGGCTCCGGTTGCACTCGACAACAGACTCAACGCACCGAGAAACAACACTGCGCTCCTGCTCAGCATACACAACCTCCTGTCAGGTTAAAGGGATGAAGACGAACGATGCTCCGGCGCCAGGCACGGGGGAAGACCGGTGCCTTCCAGCACCTGACCGCCGACAATGTGACCATCCACGATGAGAAATAACACTTTCATGCGCTTAGTATTCTCTGAAAATTTCCCGCTGGCGATTGCCAGCACTTCATGCGATCCGTCGGGCTGCGGCTGATCCGCTTCGATTTTGACATAGTAGGAATCAAAGCCTTCGAACTCCCTGTTGAACGCCTGCGCCCGCAACAACCCTTCAAGTGCGTCGTCGGCTCCCCATCCTGTTGTTCCGCCTGCCAGCACCAAAAACTGGATCAGAACGATGACGGCAATTCGCATGGAGCTTCTCCTAGGGTGAGGAGTTATAGCCCCGGCACACCTGGTCGTCTACAGATGCGCGCTCATGGTTGCCGACGGATGCTACAGTATCGTGTCCTGGATACCATCGGCAAGATGGGCGACAGGATGGGTCGATACGATGAAGCTGGTCGAGGCTGGCGCGAGCGGCAGAATCGGACAGCGGACGTGGCGCAAGCGGGACGCCAGGGGAAAGCCGGATGCGTGCCGCCTCCCCCGTGGCGCCATCAGACGCTTACTTGCTCTTTGCCTTCCCCTTCTTGCTGGACGCCTGCTCCGCATGCGCCAGGGATTCTTCGGCATGCTTCACGGCTTCTTTCGCATGCTCCAACGCCTCTTTCGCATGCGGATCGTTACTCCCCTTTACCGCTTCCTCCAGATGCTTGATGGCTTCCTTCTCATGCTCCAGGCCTTCCTTGGCATGCTTGATCGTTTCTTTCACATGCCCGCCGCCGTCGGCCAGCGCATACTGCGCCGGCGCAGCCGCGATCAGCGCGCACAAGGACAAAACCATGACTCCTGCACGTAAGACTGTCATACGCATTCCTCCTGTTTTTAGTGAGAGTTCAGTCATCCGGCTGCGGGCATTCTACAGCATTTGAGCGACGGTGTTGAGTGGAGAGTGGCACGAGCGGGCGGACCAACCGGAAGAAAAAAGGTGGGAGAGGGAAGCGTATGGGCGTACGCTTCCCTCATCGGAGCTCACTGCGTGGTCAGCGCAGTCCAACCGTCGAGCTCCGTCCACCGATCCTCACCCCTGCGCGGGCGTCAACCAGGGCAAGCGGCAGATCCCGCACCGCCCCGGATCCGCCGTCGCCGCCTGGCCGCCGGAATCCCAGCTGGCATAAATCCATGATTCAGACTGTTTCGCCGCGTCGCCATCCAGCGTCATCCCGGCGCATTTCTCCATGACAAATACCGCCGGATGAGACCGCTGCGCTCCGGAACCTGTCTCGCAGGGTTCGGATTCCACGATGAACACCGTTCCCACGGGAAACGACGAGTCGTCGGGGGTGAGCAGCGCCTTGGGGCAGACATAAAACCGGAGTTGCAGCGGTCCGCTCTGCGCCTTCACCACCGACGTCAGATGTGGCCAGTCCCGATATCCGAAGGGGATCATGAGGCCCTCCGCCGGAGGAGCCGGAGACCACCCGCCGCTGATATCGAGCGCCAGCGCCAGGAGACGCACCACGGCGACATTCAATCCCGTTTCATCATGAGGATTCGCGGCGATCACTGTTCGTTGAGGAGATGCCTCAGCACACACAACCGGCATGCAACACCTTCCTTTCTAACAGGATGCGGAAAAAGTCCGCCAGCGGCGTTCTCGCATCAGTCAGAGGCTCACCGTACGGCACGAGTACGATTCGCCTCTTCGTTCGCTGCGGCCTTGCTGAACGGCCTTTTTGCGCATCCTGCGGGCTATTCTGGGGCGAGATGGCCCCTGTGTGAAACGCGACGCATGACGCGATAATCGAGTTTTTCCGCAGCCTGCTAAGCGTGGCACAGATTTATGGGCTGACGTCTCCGCGCGCCGTCCCGGGACGATCGACCGCGCTCTGCTTCACCGCGCCAGTCTGAGACCTGGCGCGAATCGAGGCGGCACGCGCCGCGAACAGGCCGGCTTCAACCGGCCGGCCGATGGTATCGAGCACCGTCGCGTATCGTTCCGCCAACAGTCCGACAGTGGGGTGGTTCACCCCGAGGTGTTCCTGCTGAATCACCAGGGCGCGCTGGTACAGTAACTGCGCCTGATCCACCAATCCCTGCTGATCGGCAAGAAACGCCATATTCCCGACGATCGTGCCGGCGAGGGTACTCTGAGGCCCGGTCACCCGCTCAGCGAGCGCCAAGGCTTCGTCGAAGTACCGTTGCGCGGCGGCATAGAGGCCTTCGGCCTGGTTGAGGCACGCGATGTTGTTGAGACTCATCACCACGACCGGATGTTCGCTGCCGAAATGAAGCCGGCGGACCTTCAACGCCCGCTCGTACAACGGTTCCGCCCATGCATACATCTCGCGGCCTTTGTAGAGCGCGGCCAGGTTATTGAGCACCGGCCCCAAATCGACATGATGGGGACCCCGCGCCTGCTCCATGAGCGTGAGCGCCAGCCGGTAGGCCGATTCGGCCGCCGTCTCACGCCCCTGTTTGCGATAGAGCTCCGCCAGATTGTTCAAGCTGATCGCGACATCGGGGTGCGCAGCACCCAAGGTCTTGCGCTCGATCGTCAACACCCGCTCGTACAATGGCTCAGCCGCAGCCCAATCGCCCCTGGCATGGGCAATCTCCGCAAGATTATTCAGCGCGGCCGCTACATCTTCATGCTCGGGTCCCAGCTGGGCTTCCCACAAGCCGAGCGCGCGCCGATAGAGCGATTCGGCCTCGGTGAGCCGCCCCTGATCGTGGTACAGCAATCCCAGCTGATTCGCAGTCGCAGCCAGCGCCACTCCCGCTTCATCGGCTCCCGTTCGCTCGGCTTCCTGCAGGGCTTGCGTCAAGTGCGACTCGGCCTCCGCGTAATGCGCCGCTTCCCGGGCCTTCACCCCCGCCTCAAAACCCTGTCTCCAGCCGTCGAGATCGGTGGCCCCGATTCCTGCAGGGACGCCGAGAAGCGCAAGCAGGAGCAGGTTCAAGACCCCTCTTCGATACCGCCGCTGCGTCATGCGATCACCCATGATAGGGACAGTCCTTCCAACCCCTCGATCGACTCACTGCGTTTAATGCCGATTCCTTCAATGCTCCATGACTGGCCCCAAGGGCCGGGGTGAAGGGGGAGGCCGTCCCGTTCACCCCGGAGAGGCAGATCCTGAAGAAGGGTGCACAACCCCAGGATCTGAGGGAACCGATGCCGCACGTCAGTGGGCCTTCTGGCTTTGCGCACAAAATTCATCCACTCGATGCACAAAATCTTTTTGCGCCAACGGCGCGTGGCAGGCCCGGCATTTCGTAAAATCTTCTGCCAGCGCCTTACCGTCCGGACCGTAGGCGCCAAACACCCAGCTGCCGTTCTTCAAATGGTCCGGCACGTCCTGCCCCCACCCGTCGTTCTTTTCCATCACGAAGACTTTGGCCAGATCGCCCTTGACCAATTTTCCGTCGGCCCCTTTCAAGAGCGTCTCCCCTTCGGACTTGGCTTTGTACAACTCCATGACCAGCCTGGTGCCGTTGGGAAATACTCCCGCCGGACAGGCTTTAGCGCCGCCGGGATTCACATAGAGCTCACGGACCTGTTTCGTATCTTCCCGTTGCACGCCGCTCAGGAACTTCGGCCAACTCGCATAGTCGGCCGGAAGCGACACCTCGCCGTCCTTCGGAGGGGCGGCCTGCACCAGGTTGGCCGTCAAACCGCCGCAACAGCCCAGACTGACGACCACCGCCACCGCACATATCTGCTTGATCATGGACATGTTCCTCTGTTCATCAGGCCTGGCGCTGCGTTCATCGTTCCCGACCGGCCCCCCGAGGGGCCGGGGTGGAGGGGGAGGCCATCCCACCCACCCCGGGGAGGCAGATCCTGAAGAAGGGTGCACAACCCAGGATCCGTCTTGAATCGCTTATCGCTTGGCTACCCGTCGCCCGCCGGGCGGCACCGCCTTCAGATGCGGCACCGGCTCATTCGGCCGGGGATCGGTCCGGTTCCCATCCACGAGGGATGTCACGGAGAGACGAAAAATCCGAAGACTGCCGCCGCCGATTTTCGTCGCTTCGAGACGTCCTTCATCGATCCATCGATAAATGGTCCACTTACTCACTTTGAGCAGTTGCGCGGCTTCCTTCACGCGCAACAAGGGCTGATCGATCATCCCCGTCCCTTCTCAGTCTTGGCGGTGGATAGGAGCGGCCCGTTACCGCTCCTCACCCGGCTGCAGGAAGGGGCACGAGCCTCCCGCCCAACCGGGCCCACCATGCGCGAACAACTGCATCCGTCACGAAGTTCACTGGGAACCGGCAGCGGAGGTCACAGAGAGGGCGCCTGCGCTGCCGGTCAATCCAGGGTAGAGGGCAATCCGACCCCGGACTTGAGAAGCGTCGAGTGAATAGCTCGGGCCGAACGCCCAATCGAGGCAGCTCACAGTGTGGAGCAGGCACCGTGCAGGTTGACCTGCAGAGACCGGCGATCCGGAGTTGCTGTGAAGAAAGGCGACGCGCCCCGCCCGAACTATCCCCTCGCGGAGACAGGCGGCGCGCGGGCATGCAGAGACGAGGGATCCTGAGACGGAGGAAGAAGCGGAGCAGTCATCAGCGGCTGGGCTTGAGCCACCCAGGCCACGCTGACATCACCCTGGGAAATCGGGCCCACATCCGATGTGGCCTGGCAGGCCCAGGAGCAGAGAGACGAATGGGAATCCGTGGCTGAATGCTGATGATGACCATCCGACGGGGTGGCATGGGCGAAGGAACAGCCCGGCGCCACGAGAGCCAGCGCCATGTACAGGCAGACGATGCCGATCGCGAGGAGGCCGGCAACTGAGGTTTGGGAGATCCGTCGGTTCATGGTCTGATAGTTCTCACCTGCCCTATCGAATACGCCTTTCCGCACGGGTTGTCTACCGACGGATGCTCACGCCTGCTACAAAATGTGCTGCGGGTCCTTGATGAGGCGCTCGACGCCGGCCGAGAGTTCCGTCGTGCCGATTCCTCCCCGACGCGCCTCTGCAATCGCTCTCGATTGCCGTTTCTTCAGCCACAAATAGATCCCTGTGATGGAGAGCATGACGATCACGAGCCCCAACCCACTGACAAAGATTCGATAGGGCAAGCCGAACACATTGGCCATGTGGAGAGCATAGAGCCAGTTGCTGATCGTGTTGCCGGCATATTGGCCCGCGGGCAGCAAGGCTAATTTCAGCGCCCCGCTGTCCGCATCAAAAAATACCTGGGTGGTGTAGCGGCGGGGGCGGTCGTCGATTTCGCGATTCGTTTCGACTTGATACTGATAGACTCCCACCATGCGATCCAGTCGCAATGTCACCGGCCGCGTTACCTCGAAGCCCTGGCTCGCCGCCTGTTCGGCAATCAGCCGCTCACCGATCACCTGCGCGTCCAGCCAGCTCACTGCCGGATCTTTCATTGGACTCTGGAGCGGGTGGAGTTCACCCCAATACGGCCGGTACTCAAAGAGCGCCCGCGTGGTCCAGGTATACACCGTATCCCAGAGATTCATGTAGACGCTCGACCAGGCAAAGATCAGCAGCGCGCCCCACAACCACAAACCGCTCGCCCGGTGCAGGTCGAAATTCAGTCGATAGGGGCTGGCGGGCCACTTGATCATCCACGCCGGCTTCCAGCGCTGCCACCAACTCGCCTGAGGAACTCGCCCTGGCTTGTTCGCCTGGCCGGTGCGGGAATGGCCGGAAGGAAGGGTCAGATAGAAACCCACGAAACAATCGAGCGTCCAGATCACGGCACCGATCCCCAGAATCCAGACGCCGGGCATGTCCAACGCCAAGGAGTAGTGCAGCGCATAGACAAATGACATGAGG